>Ga0209986_10002132_pt1 | contig 18369 bp, 44 predicted proteins | sample BlataG_FD_183168 | JGI IMG/M metagenome (GOLD analysis project Ga0209986, IMG submission 183168) | Deep subsurface microbial communities from Black Sea to uncover new lineages of life (NeLLi) - Black_00105 metaG (SPAdes) (version 2) | ecosystem: Environmental > Aquatic > Marine > Oceanic >... | reverse complement strand
ATTGGCGCACTCAAAATGGGTTATGTCATAATTCTCGTCCATAATAACAAAGAACGCCTGACATCCACAATGCTCGCATTCGAGGACATCCTCGTCACCATCATCAAATTGAATGACTTCTCCCATTGGTTTTCTCTTTTATTTCTCAGACAGTTTACAAACTATTCTTTCGTATCTTTTACTTCTTGGGCCAATTTCTCCAGACCCCGAGCCACATCTTCGACATTTATCCCCTTCTCAAGATCAACGATGCACCGATGGATAAGCCTCTCATCGTCTTCAAATTCAATAGTAATCCAGAACAATAGACCGTTTCTCAGGGCCGCTTTTCTTGTTGTAATGTTTTTGAGAATCATTCCTTATTCTTCTTTGCCTCAATTTCCTTTTCCCTTGCTTCAAGACAATCCTTTTCTGTCTCGGAAACATCATAAAGGAAACTATAGTGCTCTTCCTCAAACCATTCACAAATACGTTTAATAGGTATAAAAAGTCCCATATGACTGATGGGGCTTCCCCAACCAATGGCAACGACTAAGGAAGGTATTCCAATCAATTCACCTGTCTCTGCCAGGAACATGGCTCCACCTGAATTGCCATAAATGATTTGGCTTGAACTCATATCGAAAGGTAAAGAATCAATCTGGAAATCTTTTCGGGTGATATGCCCGACAGTTGGTAAAGGTGGAAAACCTAATGAGCACCCCACCGCCACTGTTTCATCCATGACATTATAGGTATTAGCTAAAAACAAGGTAGCAATATACTGGGCCTGCTCTTCAGATCGTAGTTTGATTAAAGCCATATCTTCATCTTGATTATAGATAACTATATCGGCCTCGACTTTTAATGTTCCGACTGGTGTACTTAGATTGCGATATTTAAAGGTTTCGACATAAATGATAGATCGCTTTTCCTTTTTTACTTGTTTCGCAAGATCACTATCCCATTTCTCCTCAATACTGATAGCATCAGCAATAACATGGTAATTTGTGAGAATGTAGGTTGAATAAATGAATTTTTCCATGTCTTTTGTCTTAGAATAGATAATGGTACCTGACCCCCCTGTGCGCCCATAAGTAACTCTGACAACTGGATAGATATACTTCTCATGTGCCTCTATCCCAGTCATGGCACTTAGAGCCTCTGAAACGCATACACTAAATCCAATTAAAGCAATGAAGGCCAGGGCCACCCCCAATGCAATTATGGTACTGCCGAAGTATCTCTTTTTCATTGTATGCCTCCTGTTAAATGGTTATTTCTTTATCTGAATCCCTATGACAAAATTCTCTATTATGACATAGAGCAATTTCACTATCTCTTGGTAATCTTCGCCCGACCCAATCTCGACGTTCACCAGTTTCACCATCTCCCCGAAGTTCGCCTCAAGTAGGGGATCGAGTTTCAGACTTTCCATCACCCGTCCAGTCCATACCCGGAATGTGGACTCCGTAAAATCCCCATCCGACATCTCCAGAACGAGTCTGCTGTAATCGCGTATCTCCAGAGCCAGTGGAAGATTCTCCTGGGCCAACAGGAAGCCGCAGTTCTGGGCGGCAAGATTCAATACCACCGTCTTTTGTGTCTTACCAAGGGTCACGCAGCCCACCATCAGAAACAGCGCCACTATGACACAAAGACTAAATACCCACGGTCCTGGGCGCGTTGGATAATATTTTCTCATACCTTTTCCTCCTCGTTTAATATCCCCATTTACTAATAAAAAAGACCCAAGAGGGTAGGATCTTATAATTCAATTGAGGCTCTCCCACCTGGGCGCGAAGAATTCCTCCTTCATTCCTAGAACCCTGAACGCCAGGAGGAAGGGAGCGTACCTCTTCAACCCGTCGATCCCCGGCCTGCTCCTCCTGTCGAGGAAGGGAAAGAACAGCACCACGGGGGCGGCGGGATGATTCCCAAGGCTCACGGACACCCCGTCATCACCAGACCTGTTTGTTGCCTTCTCTTTCCCTAACATATTCCTTGATCCAACCCATCACCAGGTCGCCGATCTTCTTGTCGCGGAGCGCGGCGGTCGACTTGAACCTCCGCCACAGCCCCTTGTCCACGATCACCACTATCGACTTCTTCACCTCGGTCATTTCTTATTTTTCCTTATCTCAAAATAATCCATCTCTTTCCTCTGCTTCAACCCACCAAACATGCAGACCTTCCAACCCACCAACCTGGCCAGAATATTCATGCCTTCTTTTCTTCCTCTTCCTCTTCCTCTTCAGTAGGGAGGATCCCCTCCAGCCCCACCTCCAACCTCTTGGGCACCGGCTCCATTCCCTTCGGCAGATAGATGTGGCCCACGATCCCCCACTCGTTGTTATCGATCAGGTAACGGTGGAACCGCTTGGAGTCCTGCTCGTAGAAGGCTACCAACTTGGGTACTTCATCGTCCTTGTCCATTCTCTTCATATAATAACCCTCACCCTATCTCCTTTTTCTATCCTTCCCATGATGTCTTCCTCCCCTTTTTAAGGTTTTCGTTATTGGTTTAAAATCCATCAAACTCTGGCAATGCAGCCAGCTCTTCATCTGTCATTTCAACGACTGATATACGATAATGATCATTTCCAGGTTCAAGGCCGTCAATGAGGTCAGTGAGAGATATTGCTCCACCTCTATCAATATATCCACCTTGTGATTCATCTCCATAGAATAACTCTATTTTTGCAAAATGTGGCATTATTATTCCTTTATGGCTAACGCCCAGGATGAGCCGCACTTCTTAGCTTCTGCTCTATCCGCTTGTTAGCTGCCCTACTTGCCCAATTTACAACATCTATACATTTTTCCCAATTACCAGAGCAATCATCGTCCATATCAAATGGGCAATCAAAACAAGTATTCCTATTATATAACATTTTCCCTGGATTTTTAAATTTTTTTATAAAAATATAAGGGATCTTCGTCATTTTCCGTATTTTTTTGGAAGGGTCAATCGTCGGAATCCACGCCCCGGAACCGGGAATTCGTTCCCTTCTTAGTGGAAGTGTCGTCCTCCTCCAGGGACCTCCTGGAGGGTCTCTCCTCCTTCGATCTGCCGACGTCAAGCAGGACCCTCCTCTTCCCGTCGGCGGCGGGGTCCTCCCTTGTCCAGTCCCTCAGCAGCCTCTCCACGGCCTCACTGATGGTCATCCCTGCCGACATGGCCTTCATCCTGGCCCTATGCCAGAGTGCCCTGTCGGTGCGGATGGAGGAGGTCATCCTGTCATCGGATTCCATTCTATGGGTTTTTCCTTTCATTGAAGTTTTCCATGGTCTCTAACAGCTCCCCCGCCATCCTGTCTCTCGTCTCTTCGTCCATCGGTCCATCCTCCTTTAAAAATTTAAACCTTTACTTACTATATTATATATTATTTACTTAAATTTTTAAATTTTTAAATTTATAATTTGACTATAACTATCATAAATTCTCTAGCTATCTTCCCTTACCCATCCACAGCCCGATTAGCACGCAACCCCCGCCCCCCTCTCTCGGACTCCCACAATCCCCGACGATCGAACGAGACCCTCACCCCGGATAGACCCTCACCCTCACATCCAGGCCACCAATTTCCCCTCTCTCATAAGACTTGAAGGCAATGTAGACCTCTTTATCCTCGTGGAAGAATCTATGCTTAAGGGGTTCACTCCTCTCCGCGCCTTTCAGATGACTGTCGAGGCACTTCCCCACACCTCTCTCAGGATCTTCTCCCCCATCCCATCCTCTGCGGGTTCCCTGACCGGTATCAGGTTGTCCAGGGCTTCCATAGACTTGATCTCCTCCATCCTCTGCTTATCCTCCCAGCCGTTGATCCACCTCACAATCTCGTTGATCTTCTCCCTTATGTCCTTATGCTCATCCCATGTACTTATCTCTTCCACCATCCCCGTCCTCCCTTCTCATGATTAACTCGATTGGGTCGCTCCCACAGAGCTTCATAGGAGCTTTTTTCTTGCTTTATATCAACCCTTCTCTCTTCCCTTTTCTTTCCTTTCTAACCTTAACTCATAAACCTAAACATTACTAATTAATAGATCTCTTATTTCCTGTCTTTTTAAAATATCCCTGACAGTACCCTTCTTCCACTCTTTACCATTTCTATATGGTATCTCTTTACTGTTCAGTAATGTGGCAATGCCTTCTTTAGAATAGTCTCTTTCCTTCCTCAACTCCAATATGTATTCCACTATCCGCATCTCAATCTGTTTCTCTTCCAATTCCCCTTTCTTCCATTGATGTTAAATGTCCCAACTTCTAAACTCCAACTTCTCCTTTATATCAACGGGATTTCTTTTCTTCCATCCCACCTTCAAATATAATTAGCAGATACAACCCATTGGAAATACCATCAATTCTGCTCTTTAAATTCCCTCTTCCTCTCCCTATTCAATCACACACGACTCTTGAACCATCCGCAATCGTTGTTCCTGTTTATCTCCTCGGGCTTCCTCCTCTGCAACACGACCACCTCACGCCAACTGTCCTTCCTGCATGCATTCTCTGGATGATAACATCGGATGAGAATCGGACCGAAGTGTCTGCAGTCTTTGCAGTAGACCTTCTCTTCATCTTCCCGTTCTCTCATGTGGTTGTATCTGTTAACAAGATTATTCCTCACTCGCTCCAATTCCTCTCTATCCTTCTCCATCCCATCCATAATGCCTCCAATCTCTTCCTCTATATCTATTCCCAATCTATCACACTCCTCTTTAAACTCTCTCATGAGTATCATCAATCTTTCCCTGATCTCATAGAACTTGTCGTCGATCATCCTATTTTATCCCCTTCCCCATTCATGATTCTTCATTTTGATCCTTCAACTTTAGGTAACACCTCGGGCACATCCCCGACTTGGCCATCCTCTCGTATCTCTTGAAGTTCTCCGACTTCTCCAGTCCCCTCTTCACCACGTCGTCGTACCACTCGGGATGTCCGAGACTCACCCAATACTCCCTACCACATCCCCTGCAACTCTTCCCCGCTATGATCGCACTCATCCTTCTCTTTCCCCTTCCTACTCCCCTAAACCTCCATTCTCCTCGTCACCTGTATTCGAGCAGATGGAGTATCTTGTCGTAGGCGGCGTTCACCTCGGCCGTCATGCACTCATATATCTCGCGTTCCTCTTCGGGGACTCGGTCGGGGTGATATCTCTTCACTGCTTTCCTCCACAATACTTTCGCCATGTATTCCAATTCCCACTTCTCATAGCGATTGTAAATCGATCTGTATTCTTTAACATACTCTTTCCATCCAATGTAAACGTCCTCTCTCTCTCGGCCCCCAAGATCATGAGGCACTGGTGGATGGTACGAAAAGGTTTTGGACTTTGTACTATGCCGCATCGAAGTTCGGTGCTCTCACACATTTCTTTCATTCCGTCAACCAGCCAATCTCTCGTCCACGTCCACTTCCTTCACCACCGTGCATTCTCTCGTCCCCATGGCGTAGAGAAGGCCGACGGGCATCTTGTCTTCTTTGACGACATCGAGCGGTATGTCTTTTCTCCTCCTTGCCCTCTTCTTCACCTTTATCTCTCTCGTCGCCATCCCTGTCATTCATCCACTTTTTTCATTATGCCTTCCAGGTATTCATCAGATGAACTGCGGGATTCCGCCTTTCCGACCACCGATTCACCTTTTTTATGAATAATAGCTTTGCAATCTAATGGGGCTTGTGCGGTTTCCCGTCCGCTGGATTGATTGGTTATATAATGCTCTATAAGTTCAGGGAGAGCCTCTCTTAAACAGCAATAGTCATCATGGTGCCAAGAGAATCCACGTTCTTGAAGACGCTGGTTCAAATCTTTTAGTTGTTTGAATGTTGATAATTCCATAAGTCACCTAACGCTTACATCACCTGCCCGAATCCGCCTGCGGACGAGGGTCAGAGTGAATGTGCTTGTTATATGAATGCGTATATGTATCACCATTTGTATATGTTATTTTGCAAGACTCTTTTCTTTCTCTGTGCGCTGTCCGATGCCTCGCAATTCCTAAATAATGAAAGGGTTTTTTACACGTGTGGCAATAACAATTTTTATTATTAGTGATGTTCATATAACGTAGCGATAACCCGCGAGCTATTGCGAGTCGGGTTTATTGGCCTTGTTAGATTTTTTGCGTAAATCGTCAAAAGAAAAAGAGCTTCCACATGACGTACAAATAAATTGTATGCCATCACGAAGTAGACAATATTTAATTCTGCATACTGGACAAGATATGAATATTTTCATAACAAAAAATCTAACAGCTACATAGATGGAAAATTTTCCATCTCATTCCTTTAGATTTCATCTAAGCTCTCAATTATTATCTGGATCTCATTAATGAGTGACTCTAGGTTTTTCTTTGCTTCTTCTTGTGATACAGATTCATCGTTAAATAATTCTGTTATACTTTAGAACGCTTTGTCATAAAGATCTTCGTTATTCACCCTTCCCCTCCATCTTTGTGATTCGGCTTAGATGCAACCAACTCTCCGCCAGGCCCTTGCAAACATAGACCGGCACGGCTTATCATGCGGATCAGATCTTTGATCCTCTCGACTTTATTCTTTGGTTTTTTCTTTTCCATCTTCTTTCGCGGTGGGCTTGGCGAGGAGCCTGTCCATGAACCTCATCTCCTCCTCGTACTTCTTCGTGAGCTGTCTCCTGCGGTTCTCCAGCGCGGTCTTAATCTCAATGGGCAGTTCCTTGCAGTGTTCCAATTTCTGAACTTTCTTGTTCGCTCTCTTACTCATCTTCTTCCTCCTCTCCTTCGTCATCGAGGGCCGAGAACTCCACCACCTCTTTCACCGTCTTCCTCTCGACCATCTCGATGACCCCTTTCGACTTGGGCTCCTCACTGGCCTGCTTGACCATCTTGGCGAGGGTATGTTCGTGATGGACGGAACCAAAGATTCCCAGGGTCTTCGGGAACATCTTCGCCATCCAGTCCATAGCCCATTTCCACGAGGCGAAGATCAGACGGACCATGGCCTCGTCCTCTTCCTTCTCTATGGGTTCACCTTTCTTTATCCTCTTTGCCAGATCCGCGGGAAGGAATTGTTCGGGAATCTTCCCGTCCAACATGGCCTTCAGCATGGAAGGAGCCAGGGACGACTGAAAACCCTGGAGCAGACTCTCCTTGATCTTGTTGGTCATCCTGGTGGCCCCACTCTTCGTCCCCACGGACTTTCCCGCCGGATTGCCGCTCTGGCCGACCTGGAATCCCCCTTTCTTCTCAAAGGGGACGACGTCGCCCTTCTTCTTACCTTCCTTGATATCAATATCCAAGTCCTTACGTCTTTTGGTCATTTCACTGCTTCCTTATTCTACTTTCAAATCTGCTGGCATGATTGAGGAATTTTTGTTCTATCACCACCTTTTCTGGAGCCAACTTATAGAACTCCTTCAAGAACAGTTCCTCCACGATCTCTGGTGGGTAGGGATATCGGACGTCGTTATAGAATTGGTCGTAATAGTCATCCAGATAACCCTTTCCCCTCTCCTCGTATCCCACCCACAGCACGGCTTTCGAGGGCATCAGGATCGCTCCCTCGACCCAGGCCATGATCTCGTCGGCCCTATGGACGTGCTCGCAGAGGGGATAGAGAATCCCGAAACGGTCGAAGATCTCCTTCAGCACCCACTGCTCGGTCTGCCTATACTGGGACATCGCGGAAGTTTTTTTATAAGGAGAGGGAAAGTCCCTCATTACGTATTCAGCGGAATCATGCATAAGGCCCTGGAGGAGCTGTCCGTGAGTCCAACTCCTGAGCAACTTCACCATGTTGAGACAATGTTGCCCCACGGAGAACCTCGGCCGGCAGTGACCCCCAAATCGCCATTCTCCAGCCAGAACGTAGGCAATGTCCTCGATACGGATGCTACTCATCTTCCTCTTAAAGGGATCGGCCCATTCACCCGATGAAGTCTCCATGGCCGTCGGAGATTCATATAATCCCATCTTTCTCCTCCTCATTGACCACGGCGATCACCGAATAGACGGCATTGTCTATCAATCTGGATCTCTTCCCTTCTACCTTTGCCTCATGCTTGTTGGAATACATCCATAAAGCGGCATCCAGCTGTTTCATGGCGTCTATCAAAGCGACGACGGCAGGATCGGACAGATCCAAGCCAGGATATAGGGAATAGATGGTGGCCCGTCTCTTGAAGTTCCCCAGCGGATCTCCCCCCACCGCATAGTCATGATTCTTATCACTATGCAGTTCGGCCATCTCTTCCAGGATCTCGTAGACCCTGGGATGTCCATGTCTCTTTTTTTCCAACTTTTTCTTATTCACTGTTTTTTCCTCCTCTTTTTATATTCCTTCTTGGCCTTCTGATACTCCGCTCTCGGACCGGTATTGACCCGGCAGGGAGAATGGTCGAGGACAATCTTTCCCTCCTTCCTCTTGGCCTCCTTCATCTCCTTGTCGGTGAGTCGGGCGGAGTAACTCCTAAGCCTCTTGGAGCCTTTCTGGCCGAAGGCTTCCCTCCTCAGTCTTTTTGCCACTTTTCCATTCATCTACTAATTTTCCCCAAAAATCAAAAAGATTTTTATCTTTAATGGAAGTTGTAAAAACCATTTTCCCATTAATTCAGAACATTCATTACGTAACTCCCAATATTGCTCGTCAAAAATATGAATATGAAACATAATTATTTATCTCCTTTTTTCTTTTATTTTATCAGATGCTTGATCAACCTCTTGAAGGTCTCTTTAAGGGTATAATACCGGTAATAGCTTATCCCACCGCTACGATCTTTCTTCTTCTGAAACTCCCCACTTTTATAGGCTGGGGGATGATCCCCGAAGATGACATTATCAAATATCTCTTGTTCTTCCAGGGGCAGAGCCTCCCTGAACCTCTTGATCTCCTCTATGTTGCTTCCCTCATCGGCAAACTCCGAAAACACGTCGCCGAAGTCCTTCAGATACTCATCTTTCTTAAGCTGTGCCTGTTCATTGGAATAGTGCAGCAAAAGGAAATATTTCGAGTATCTCCTGAAGTGTGGCCATACCTGATAATTATCAAAATCATATTTACTGATAGAAAATAGAAAACAATCCCAACTGAGGCTCACGATCTCCGTCTCGTCCTCGAACCTTCCCCACTTGCTCAAAATCCCCTTGACGATGACCATGATCTCCGGGTGCATGAGATCGAATATCTTGTTCCTAAGCAGGGTGGGTTCATCCTTCTCCTTGTATTGCCGAATGAGCCCCCGGAGCTTATCGCCGTCAACCCTCTTTTTGTTCTGGTTCTTTCCCACCATCCTTCTCCTTCGATATTCCGGTCACTGGGTTCATCTCCGCCCCACACTTGACGCATCTCAAAGAACGCATCTGCACGATCCCCGGCTGTCCGGTAGGGGACAATATGGCGGGAAGCTTCTTGATCTTTATCACCTCCACGAACTCTTCGACTCCACAGCCACACTTCAAGGACTCGAATCCATCGATCTGTTCCAGGCTGAGACCAACGTTCGCTATCTGTGTTTGGTTCTGTTGTTTCATGTTATTCCTCATTTAGTAATTTCCTATATTAACTATTAAATTCATCCAATTCTATAATTTATAACTCTAATTCCTTTCTTCTTTTGGCCCTCGGGGAAGGGGAATTTACTGGTTCACCAGGAAACTTCGTCTCCCCTTCCCCTCGGATAACCTTCACCTCTGAATATCCGTTTTTATGAGCAAATTGAAAGGCCCTGTCCGCGATCTCCACCAAGGCCGGGTCGTGCGTGTTGATGATGAACTGTATTCCAGCCTTATGGGAGATCTCCCTCAACATCCTACCCCCCAACTCCACCAAATCACCCATGTTCTTCAACGGTTCGTCCAAGAAGATTGTTGGCCTACTTCGGGGCTCCGCCAGACTCCACATAGCAGGTTGAAGGGAATTACTGATGACATCGACAATTCCACCTCCCTGCTCGTCCTTGGGGATGAAGGGCTCCCACTCTCCCTCCTGGACCCTCAAGAAGCACTCCGACTTGTTCGCCTTTATCTCGAAGTCGACCAGGAACTTATAGTCCCTGTCGAATACCGACCTGATCGCCATCGTCACCAGCCTCTTGACGTACTCCTCGAAGGACTGCTGGGTCAACCTGGCCACCTCAACTATGACCCACCGGGCCTTTACGTGTCTCTCCACTTCCTTCTTCTTGGAGGATATCTCCCCTTCCAGAGAGCCGATCTGCCTGTCCAAGAGGTCCCGCTCGGACTTCCTCTTCTCCACCAGGGCTCTGAAATCCTCTACGTTCATGTCTTAGCCTTCTCCCTTATCCGCTCCATGACGGTCGAGAACTGCTCATCCAGATCTTTCTTCTTCCCCTTGAGATCCTCCAGATGGGCCTCCGCCTTCTTAACGGACGATAGATCGTGATCTTTCGCCAACCTCTCCAGAAGGGCATCCTTCCTACCTCCCAGCTGCTGTATCTTCCCCTTGGCCTCCTGGATACTCTCGTGGTATCTGGCCAATTCTTCTTTATCACTCATCACTTTTTCCTTTCTTTTCTTTTATCAATCTTTTAACTATTTTATTCATTTGTTCAGCCCGGATTAACTCCAAAATTCTCAAAATATCACGTGTTTCAATTTTACTAAGATTAGATTGACAAGCTTTACAATTTACAGAACGATGATATCTATATTTACCAAACCATATTTCTTTTTCCCTATTTATGATTTGTGCTATTTTAAAATAATCTATTTCTTTGTCACTCATCTTTCTTCTCCATAGTCTTTGAGATTATATCAACTATGTCCTGCTCGACGTCATTCTCCTCAATAAACCTTCCGAGATTGCTCGCGAAAGAAGCCTTTTCCACCTTTCTGATCTTCATGGCCTTCATGAAGTCATCCAGCATATCCTCGTTCTCCCGGCTGTCGTCAAGGTGCTCCCTGGTCAGGACCTCTTCAGGAGGACTGTGGGGGATCTCATTCCAACTTATTTTCCTTTTCTCATTATGGGTATGATAAACAAAAAAACCGGGTTCATGTTCCCAAAGATCGGCCGTTTTTCTCATCATCGGCCCTGAATTGAGAATAATCCGACCCTCCATCTCTATCATAAACTTTCTATGTATATCTCCACAGAGGATGAGATGAAAATCTCCATATCTTAAAAGAAACCTTTTAGCCTGAATATAATCATGACCTAGCCATAGAGGACGGTCGGAAATATCGTCGTGGATGACCAGGATATTTATATCCTCTTCTCCCTTTTTCTCCACTTCAGGAACTTTTTCTCCCTCCCCTGCCCCATAAATCCAGACTTTCTTCTCCCCATATTTCATCTTCAATTGGGATTTTCCATCTAAAATAGTCACCAATTCCATCTCGGCAAGTATTCCGAGATTAGTTGTATGCCTCGTCTCGTGGGAATAGAAATACTGATCATGTTGGCCAAATATTGAATAGACCTCTACTCCTTTATAATTTTTCAACAGATCCACCATCTCCGGAAGCAGGTACCAGCTACGTGGTCTATCAAACATGTCACCCGCCGTGAGGACTATTCCATCTAAATTAAAAGCCTTCTCTAGAACATACCGGAATTTCCGGATACTTACCTCATGGGCGTCGTCTAACCTAGCGACCGGATTGTGCGCCATGATGTGGCAGTCTGATAAAAGAATTATCTTCATATTAATCTCTCTCCCAGGTCATCCAACTGTCCCCAGACCATCTCCTCACGGTCGGGTTCGACGATCAGGGACTTTGGGACCCACCCCTCCACCTGACCCTCGCTCACGAGGACGGCCTCCTCCGTCTTGTAGATGAGTTCGACGTCTATTTTGGCGGTTTCTGTTCTCTCTTCTTCCTGCCCAACCATCCCATCGTACTCCTCATCAATCTGCCCGCGAAGAAGGTGTTGATCCACATGTTGACCATCGTCCCCACCACGAAGATCAGGATCAGGGTCCCGAAGTAGTGCCACGGACTCAGGAATATCACGTTCAATATATCAGCCATTTTCTATTTTCCTTTTCCAGTTGGAATTTCATCCTCTTCCTCGATAACAACAAATGTAATTATCTTATAAACTATGAAACCAACAACCCCAAAAGTAATAGGACAAATTAGATAAATAAGAAATTCTTTTATACACCAGACAATAAATGCCATTTGTGCACCTTCCCCCATCTTTGCCAAAACTTCTAACATCATTTTTAACTCTTCCATTTCTTTTATCCCCTTTCTCTATAAAGCCTTCACTATTCTCTTTACATCCTCTTCCCCGATAAAGGAGAAGCAGGTGGGGCATCTCTGCAGATCCGTCAGCATCTTCGTATATCCATCGACCAATCCCTTCTTCCCTCTCTCCGCTTTCTCTAATTTCCAATTCGTATCCTCAAGATCATCCACGATCCGCCCCACCCGATCAAACTCTGAACTCACCCGATCGAACTCCACCCCCAATGTCTGGGCCTTGTTCACCAATTCCTCCACGGATAAGACTTTACTGTATTCCTCTATATCTCCGTCACACGATTCAATCTGCAGTATCAAGGCGTTCAATTTTCCGATATCCTCTTCCTTGCTCTCGACTTGACCCTGTACCCCTATGGCCTCATTCACCAACTCCTCCATGGACAAAACCTTAGCATGTTCACCTACAGATTTGTCACATTTCTCAATCTGTCCTACTAAGGAGTCCAGCTCTTCAATATCCCCTTTTTTCTTTTCAATCCGGCCCTGCATCCTTGTAGCTTCATTCACCAGATCCTCTATTTCAAGGACCTCGTTCCATTTCTCCTGTTCTTCAGAGATCTCGTCGTACTCGTCCAAGATGCCGGCCACGGAATGCCACTCGTTCTCTATGGCCTTGACCCTTCCCTGCAATCCCTCGGCCTTCTCGACCATATCCTCCATGTCTGGAAGGTCATCATATTGCGACGATTCCTCCTTTTTCGTCTTCAATTGCTCCTTCAAGATCCGGATCTCCGCATTTCCCCTGTTCACTTCCTTGGTGATATCGGACGTGTATCCGTCGATCTCATCCAGATGGACCACTCGGTTGAAGACCTTGGCAACCTCCGAGGGAGGAGACAGTATCAGGAAGGCCCCCCCGAACTGCTCCTGGAAGTTCAACTCAGAGAAGTTCAAGGCCCTCTCCACCTCGTCCGGCACCCTGTCCTTGAATCCCTCGTATTCCTTGCCGTCCAGGACGTAGGTGGAGGACCTCACCAACGCCTTTCCCTGCGCGTCGCGGGAGATCCTCTTCTTTATGCCCACCTCCCTGCCCTCCGAGAGGCCCATCACGACTTCCGTCTCTCCCTTGTCGAGGTTCCTGGGAAAGAACTTGCCGGCCCCTAACGGCCGATTGGCTCTCAGGAGCTTCACCGCCCTCTGACTGGCGGCCGTCTTTCCGCTCTGGCTCAGACCCACCAACACATTAACGCCCGACACGAAGTCGAGCCTCGTATCCCTATGGCTCTGGTAGTTCTTGATTCTGAGGAAATTGATCATAATATCTTCAACTCGATCTTAACAGTCTGTGGTCCCCATCTATCCACTCCATCTTTTCTATAAATCTCATTATCAATCTCAATATGGCACTTAATCTGTTTTACAGATGTATGCTCTATTTTTTTAATAACTGCTTTTAGAGCCTCAACCAAATCCTCTTTATTCTTTATCATTAACTCATTTATCATCTTCACTTTCCTCCACTTTCCCGTAATAGTCCTCGAAATCACTCATCCTCAACATGACGAGGTCATTGGACCTCCTCTGATTGAGGATGTGGACCACCACCAGGGGCACTTTGCCCTCCGGGCAATTCCTCACAGCCTGCTCCATGAATCCTTGACCAACAAACTTCTTCCTTTCCTTTGCCTCCACGCTGAAAAGACTCATACTTATGTCCTCCCCTCCGAAGATCCCTTCCCTCTTGCCCCCAAGCCTGTCAGCGAGGACCTTCTCGTTTCTCTTACCCCTGTTCCTGTTCCCCCTCGCTATATCCGCTTTAGTTTTTGGCATTTCTATCCCCCACGACTTCCCTCAACGCCCGATAGAGGAGATCCCAGGCCAGCAGCCTCTTCCTCGGAAATCCCCTAACAAAGCACTTCCTCCACTTACGACCCGCCTTGTTGAAGAATCTGCATTTGTAGTTTCCCTTCGATTCGTCCCCCGACACGTCATTGCTGATGAGCAGGGTTCCCAGATGCTTCTTGCCCATCTCGCTCCCGAAGGGCCACAATTCTATAGTTACTTTGACCATTTATTCTTCAAACATCCTTAAAACTATAAATCCCTTAGTTTTTTCCTGCCATTCTTTTTCATCAAAATGCATCTCGGAAATAATCTCATATTCGAGTTCTTTACAGGATAACCAATAAAGAAACAGTTTAGAACAATCAATCCCTTTCAAAGCCCTGGATATTTTCTTGGCCTCAAACAAAATAGCCATATCAACCATTGTCAACTCATTTATCCTTTTATTCTCCACCACAGGCGCATCATAAAGATCATCCAGTCTACTTTCTTCCTCAACAAGCAAATCCAAAGCCTTTTCCTCATATTCTTCTAAATCGTTTACATGCCTTGAAATCTCGACTACTAATTTCAATCTCGAAATCACTATAAAATTAGTCCATCCTGGTGACATCATCTTATCCTCATTTCAAAGTTTTCCTTACCTTACCACACCCTACCAAACCGCACCTGACCTTACCAAGGCTGCAAGTGGCCACGTGGTGCTGGTTAAAACAGGCCGCCTTTAGTTCTTCTTTATACTCCTTAACCGTAATACACTTCATCATACATCTGGGCCCGCCGCTCGCGTAGGGCGCCTTTTTGCCGGCATCTACTATCATGCCTATTTCACATGGAGTAAGCTCATAGTCCGCGAAAAGCCGGCAGCTCTTTCTTTTTTCAAAAACCTGATCTAATTCCATTATTCCAACCCTTGATCACATCTATAACAAATTCGCAGGACAGCATGGCAAGATCCTTTAATTTCTGCCTGGTTAAATGGTTAAAACTCATAAGGTCGTCGTATTTCGGGATATTAATATCGACATAGAATCTAACCGGTTTTTTGCACATCACGGCGCCTACACCCGTATGATAACGGGCGGTATGAACCTCTTCGAGTGTCTCGATCAACCCGAATGTCTCTGCCGGAGACCCATGGAAGCCGGGCATTTCCAGAATCGGCTCATATACCTTTGCCCTTTCCGGCTTCAGAATAATCTGGACTGGAGCATCCTCTTTAAATATACTCATATTCCGCCAGGGCCTTGCGCTATATGTCGTGTAACCTTTACGATATTTTGGGCCATGCCATGGAACGGGCTCTATGAGAAATGACAGATCGGCTCCGATACGAGACGGCCATGCCCCGGTGGCTTTTCTGATCTCGCAGGCTGCATGATAACCCCTGGCCACAACAGGCATATCCTTAACCAGATCCATGTCCGGATTGAAAAAACTCTGGGCCATGTAGATGTAGGGGATATCCTTTTTTTTGGATCTTTTTATATATTCCATTCTGGCCAGATCCGTGTCTTTACATCTTCCACCGATATCCAGGACAACCTCGGCCCAGTTAAATGCCTCATCTATATCATCCGGATCTATGAATGTAGGGCAGATGGGATTGTCCGCATTATTATACGGCCGGACAATTGCGGCAAATTGCGGGTTGCGGTCCAGTTGGCCAAGGCCGGTCATGGCGCCCTGGATCATTGCCACACAGGCCATATCGAAAACACTGGATCGTGTTATGAGATACTTCATTTAATTGTCTCCAGCTCCTGAAGATAAAATATGGTATCGGAAAATGACCTTGCCTCACCCGACCAAACCCCACCTAACCCGACCTCATTATCTTCATATCAAAATTCCTTTGCCAAATTTCTGTTTGTTTAATAAAACTCCGAAATCCATATCTGTCGCAGATGGCAAGAAAGTCCCCCACGAAGAAGAACTCCTCCTCCGACATGGATAGCTCGGGCATCCCCATGAAGGGAAGCTCAACCAGATCCTTGGTCCTCTCGACCGTTCCATCCTCGATGCCCTCCTCTATCCTTCGATAAGCCTTGGTCTTCTCATTCAAGTCCCCCCGGATGTACTTCACGGCCGTCTTGTTCCCCACCCCTTCAATCCCCGGCACCTCGTCCCCGGGGCATCCCGCCAGGGACTTCACCAAGACCCACTCCCTCGGACTCACCCCCCACTCGTCCTTGAGAGACTGGATGGTGTAGAGCTTCTTGGTACCCAGCTTGTACATATACCGATTAGGACTAAGACACTGGTAGAGGTCGTTGTCGGAGGTGACGAGCACGATCTCATCTTCGGAATGAGAGTAGCAGATCGAGGCCATGACGTCATCCGCCTCGAAGCCGGTCGTCAAGAAGTTGTTCCTGAACCCGAACTCGGGCAGGACTTTCTCCCTCAACTCCACGATCTGCCGAAAGAGATTCAACTCCTCATCCTTGAAGGACCCACTCTTGTCCGCCTCCCGCTTGGCCTTGTATCCCTTGAACCATACCTTCCTGAGTGACCTCCTGGAGTCCCAGGCGAAGGCGAACCTGTTGCTCTCGAACCTCCTGGCCAACACGAGCAGGGTCCCCATGAACCCGAATATCACTCCCACCGGCAAGCCCTTATAGGTCAGGGGATGCTCCCTGTGGGCATGAAAATGACAGACATGGGTCGCGTCCAGGAGTATGATCGGTTTATTGGTCATCTTTCCTAATCCTCTCCAGATGTTCATCCCCCCTGGCGGCCATCACGCACATGGACATCAGAACGACTCCTATAAAGCATCCAACGAACATCCCTATTCCCAAACCTAGATAGAACATCATTCGTCCTCCTCCATTATCTCATTAAGTTCCTTCACTGCTTCCCTCTTCTCCTCCTGGGTCATGTTGAGGAAACCTTCCTCATGGCACTCGACCCAGAGTTCCAACCTTTGATCCACTGACGCGGGTTGATTGATCATTTATCTTTACTCTTTTTCTCCAACTCTCTCCTGATATCTTTCTTTCTCATAACTTCAGATATTCTCCTATCTCCTTTCTAAATCGCACTTTCGCCAATTCAATAACTTTTTCATCTACTCCTTCCTCTATTTCCTTTCTACAAGTAACTTTAAAAACCGCATACAGCAAGCACAAGGGTTTTAAAATATCATCGGAATTCGGCTCAGCATATAAAAATCTTTCCATTGCCAAAATAAATTCATAGGTAGCGGAATCATCACTATGAAGAAGATACTTCCTTGTGTTTGCTTGTTTATGATTCATAACTCCAAATCCTCTCTCTTCTTCCTTTTTTTAAACCTTTCCCTTAAATCTATGATCTTACCTTTACCTTTAAATTTTTTCTCTTTCACAAACTCTTCTATTTCCTTAATCTTGTATCCCTCATCACTGAAAAAATCACCATCGAAAGTAACTACCATATTCAGCATATCTTCTTCTTTAAAAGTCATAGTTCCAGATCCTTCCTTTTCGATTTCCCTTCAACACCGATGTCCAAATCCTTCCTACCTTTCAAAATCTCGACGTTGTGCTTTATTTTGTGCCTCTTAATAAACTTGTGACCCAAGCCTTTGGCCACTCTAGCTATAACGGTCAGGGGATTCTCCTTCAAAACTTCCCCTTTCTGGGTCTTATGAGACAGTCGGAATTGGGCTCTCATTTTTTCTCTTAAGGTCTTTTCCTCTTCTTCTTTCTCCAATAATCCCATGCACAAATAGTAGGCACGCTAACTTCAGACTTCGCAAACTCAGCTATCTCTTTAGAGGAAAACCCTTTCCATAAAAGGATTTCCACCATCTTTTTTTGTTTCTCTTTATCCATTTTCTCATCTCCCTTATAAGATACAATTACATTTAATATTTCTCCAATCCAATTCCATAACCTCCCACATCTCTCTTGTCTCTTTACAAAATCCCACTTCCATATCACCCCATCTATCTTTAATCAATCCTAACACAAACCCATTAACCTCATTTCTTTTATCAAAAGCCATCTTTAATCCCCAACTAGTCTTCTTTTCCTTATCCAGATATTCCGCCCAACTTGGATCTTGGCTAAAAGAGATAGTCTTTTGATTAACAACCCTTAGAGTTCCCAGAGTAATCCTAGAAGGACTGAAATCAATTGAATTGATTAGATCTCTATATTTCTCTTTCCAATCTTTTATGGGCACTATAGGATCTATTCTAAGACGGACCTGATATCCAGCATCCTGTAATATCTTCGCTGCTTTTATCCTCTTAATCGGATCAGGAGCAGCAATTTCCCACTTCTTGGATACCTCCAAGGCATTCAAAGTAAAAGACATAATGGCATTATCCTTGGCTTTTCTAGGGAGGCGTTCCAAATGACTGACTTGATCAGTCTTAGATAAAAATAGTAT
>Ga0209986_10002130_pt1 | contig 18373 bp, 10 predicted proteins | sample BlataG_FD_183168 | JGI IMG/M metagenome (GOLD analysis project Ga0209986, IMG submission 183168) | Deep subsurface microbial communities from Black Sea to uncover new lineages of life (NeLLi) - Black_00105 metaG (SPAdes) (version 2) | ecosystem: Environmental > Aquatic > Marine > Oceanic >... | reverse complement strand
CTAGTGTCCTGTCATCTATGTGATGTCGCAAAGATGACCGTCATTCCCGCGGAAGCGGGAATCCAGAAGCCTGAAGTAGCCAGAAATACTGGATTCCCACCTTCGTGGGAATGACGAGTGCCTGATACGATACTTCACGCATGACACGACACTAGCCTTCTATATTTAATATCCTCAAAAATACAAATACCCTGACTATAAACATTTTATGAATACTTTGAAATAGACTTATCACCACCTGGTCTTCTATTATAGCTACTGGCAAGAATTTAATCCTCTCCTAAACTTCCCCACGTTTGCCCATGACATTTTACTATGATATATATATGAGTGGATGTAGCCAGGCAGAAACGCCAGGAAATATTCGAATGGCTTCATGAGACAGGCCGGAATGAAATTCACAGGGTATAGAATACCAAAATGGAAGAAAATCATTTATAATAGCTATTCATAAAAGGATGAAATGAGGGGAAAAAATAACCTGACTATTTCTATCATCTTAAGTGTCCTACTCCTGGTCACTTCTGTCCATGCTGAAAAGCAGGGAGATAATCAAAAAAAAGTAAAAAAAAAGAAGTACTCTTCCTCAACCAGCTTTTCTGCCCTCTTGACAAGTGGAAACAGCAAGGATTTTACCTTTAGTATCGATACGGATCAAAATTTACATATCCGTAAAAACAGCTTTAATTTCAAAGGAAAAATTATCTACGCCCAGTCAGATAAAGAGAAGAAATCAGAAATCTATTTTTCTACACTCAAGTACAACTTCCATCTCAATTCCAGGGCTTATCTCCTCGGATTAACGAAGTTTGATAGAAACGTCCTTGCTGGATACAATTCTCGGTTTGCCGTTTCTGCTGGCGCAGGATACACCTGGCTTCAAAGGGAAAAAATCGATATCTCCTCTGAGGCAGCTTTTGGCTGGAATACGGAAAACAACGCAGAAATAATCACTCAGCAGTTTATAAATAACGATAATATAATTAAAAAGTCGAACATTTCCTCTTCCTTCGTCTCTGCTATCATCTCCAGCAAGATCATTTGTAACGTATCATCCACCACTCAGTTGATGCACCAAGAAATACTTTTCATTAGCCTAAAAGAACTGGCAGGATACAGGATAAATTCCTATTCCTCTATATCAGTGGCCATAAGTTCTCAGCTTGCCCTAAAGACAAGTATCCAAATTAGCTACGAAAACAAGCCTGTTCCCGGGTATAAGTCCACGGATCTTTTTATGCTCTCTTCTATAGTGTTTAAAATCTAATACATCTTCGTAATTATTGTAAGTTCTCAATAATTGGGAGTATATTATATTTGTGACTAATCACTGGATTCCTGCTTTCGCTGGAATGACAGACACTTACACTCAATAGTCATTCCCGCGAAGGCGGGAATCCATAGCTACTACCCACACTTATTGAGAACTTACTAATTATGGTTCTTCTCCCAATTAGTTGATGCAAAGGGTTCGAGGATTCAAGGGTTCAAGGATTCAAGTGTTTTTTTTGTAGCGATTTAGTAAGTGCTTTGAGCATCCTCTCAACCTCTCCTATTCCCTCCTGTGCAAACTTTTAATTTTTTGTAATTCTTTAGCATTTCACTCGAATCCCTGACCCCTTGAATCCTTATGATCCTACCAACTCTTTTGTAGATGGTCCCTAATTATTAGCTTTTTCCCAATGCTGGTTGATTAAAAGGGGAAAAAAGGGACAGGCTAAGCGATCTCAAAAAAGCCTGTCATTGCGAACGCAGGAGATTCCTTCGCTTCGCTCGGAACAAGTCTGAGCAATCTCATTGTGCAGCGCTACATGATGAGATTGCCACGCTACGCTCGCAATGACAATCAGAAAAAGTTGCCTGTCCCATTTTTCCCCTTGTCATCGCGAGGAGCATAGCGACGTGGCGATCTCATAAAAAATATTGAATTAAATCCAAAATAATGAATATTATCCAAAATATTGGATTATGATCTTTTTTATCTATTAAATCGCTATCTCTATGATGTTGATAATAAATAAGTTAATCTTTATTTGGAAATCTTAGAAATTGGCACGAATATTGCTCTATTAAAAGTGAAGTGTTCCAATCTATTCTTTTAAATGAAGATCTTAAAAAGGGCAAAAAGCTGATTACGAACATCAAAAAAAACAAAATGTTGTTCAGATTTGTTAAATAATTGTGTGAAGCCAAAAATTTTTACAAAGGGGGTGATAATCTTAGATACCTTAAATTAGAAGGGAGAAGGAGGAGTGCTTCTAGAATAAAAGCGCTCCAGGGAAAAGGATCCCTCAGTCAACAAAAGCTGGGGGAAAGTTAGGAAATCCCGCAAGATTTAAGAAAAAAGGAGGCGGGATTAAAGAAGGAGAATGAATGATTAAATTCAGAAATTTATTATTTTGTGTTCTTGGTATCATTCTGATCACATCTTCGCTATTCGCCCAGATTCCTACAAAAGGAAGTATCTTTGGAACAATTATTGATGAAGAGGGTAATGCCCTGCCTGGCGTTTCAATAGAAGCCACAAGCCCCAAGCACATGGGTACGGCCACAGCCGTGACGGATGTTAATGGGAAATACCGTATGGTTTCTCTAACGCCAGGAGTGTATACCATTAAGTATACGCTCGAGGGTTTCAAGCCTTATACGAGGGGTGATATCGTCGTTCGCATTAATGCGACCGTTAGTGTGGATATTGTCATGGCGATGGGCACCATTGAAGAGGAAATAACAGTCATCGGCGAATCGCCTATCATCGACGTCAAGAGCACGACAAAGGGGATGACTCTGAGTAAAGAGATGTTCCAATTGCTTCCAAAAGGAAGAAACTTCGATACACTGGTTACTGCCGTACCGGGCGTGAACAACGAATCTTGGCTGGGTGGAGTTTCTGTTGACGGTGCTTCTGCGGCTGAGAACATGTACTATGTTGATGGAACGGATATCACGCGAGTCGATACAGGTCGCGGAAATCAGGACGTTGCCTTCGAATTCGTTGAAGAAGTCCAAATCATAGCCAGCGGCTATGAGGCAGAGTATGGCGGCGCCTTGGGTGGTGTGGTCAGCGTCATTACCCGCCAGGGAGGAAATGAATTCCACGGTGAGCTCATCGGCTACTACAGCGGCTCAGCGCTAACTGGTAAGGAGAGGGACTCTCTCCGTTATGATCCCTTACAATTTAATGTAACGGAATATGTCAATTACCAGGAAATGTACGGAAAAGACCCCACTCACAGATACGAAGTCGGTTTTAGCTTGGGTGGCTACATTCTTAAAGACAGGCTGTGGTTCTTTGGTTCATTTCTCCCTGTAATTTCCACGCACGATAGATATGTAGAATTTTTAAGCCCCGCAGGAGCAACAGGAGATTACAGCACAAAAACGACCTATTGGAACTTCCAGGCCAAGTTAACCGCACAGCCTTTCAGTTTCATGCGTGTTGGAGCTTCTTTCGTGAACAATTTCAGCAAATGGAGGGGAGATCTTCCTGATCGAGATGGTACCGAAAATTACGGCGATCCAAACTGGGGTATATACGGTTATGACGATCCCAACTGGACGGCTTCCTTCTTCGCAGATCTCACCTTAGGAGCTAACTTCATGGCCAACATAAGGGGAGGCAAGTTCTACTACGACCACACGAATCAGCAGGTTACGGCCGGGACCTTCGGAGAGCCCCGCTGGTATCACGGGAGTAATTATACAGATTATTTTGATGGAACTTCATTGGAGGTTCCCAGCGCATACCAGGTACCACATGGCTGGCAGAACAGAGCCAGGATCTATGAGTATAAGAAGTTTATAAAATACAAACAGCACATCGGCGCTGATTTCACGTATTTTATGTCTGCTGGCGGTGAGCATGCCTTGAAATTCGGTATTCAATGGGTGCGCCAGGGAGAAGACGCTGATAGGACACTCGATAGTAATTATCCTGATGTCTACTTTTATTGGGGTAGAGACTGCATAGTCGGCACTACCAATCATGGCCAGGGAACCTATGGTTATTATGAAGTCCGTGGAAGTGAAGAATCGGGTCCTTTTGGCGATTTCTTTGATATCCACAACGACCGCTGGGCCCTCTATTTCCAGGACAGCTGGACGATTGCCGACAGAGTTACCTTAAACTTGGGTCTCCGGGCAGAATCAGAATATATCCCCCCATTTTGCGAGGCCAAGGACCTTCCAGCCGGATTAGCTGAAGATTTTAAAGCCATGGAATTCGGCCTTGGGGATAAACTCGCGCCCAGAATCGGATTTATTTATGACGTGTTTGGCGACACCAGCCTGAAAATCTTTGGAAGCTTCGGTCACTACTACGATGTAATCAAGACCTATATGCCTGCTCACTCTTATGCTGGGTTCAAGTGGAAAAGTGCCTACCATAAGCTGGATACCTATGAATGGATAGGCATCGGATTAAACAACTACTTCCCCGGTGATACTCTGGCGATTATTGATTGGCGCACACCCTCATTTGATTCCACAGAGCCTGATCTAAAGCCCGTGAGCCAGCAGGAAATCTCTTTTGGTGTAGAAAAAATGCTGATGGAGAACCTTTCAGCCACTGTCCGCGTTGTCCAGAAGCACCTCCGCTACACCATTGAAGACGTGGGTGTCATCACTCCTGAAGGAGAAAAGTACTTCGAATGTAACCCCGGTTATGGCTACTCACTCCATATAGGCAACGGCACCGGTAAGTTCGACCCCAAGTATCCAGAAACGCCGAGGGCCAAACGTGAATACTGGGCTGTTAACTTCAGTGTGGATAAACGGCTGTCGAATAACTGGCTGGCTGGATTCTCTTACACCTGGAGCAGATTAACGGGAAACTATTCCGGTCTGGGTAGTTCCGACGAATACGGACGGACAAGCCCCTATGTGGAAAGAAGCTTTGACAACTGGGCGATGGCTGTGACCCTTGATCCCTCAGTATACCTCGATGGACCTCTAGTAACCGATCGGACCCATTTCTTCAAATTCTACGGCGCTTACACTTTCCCCTTCGGTCTGACAGTCGGTTCAGTCGTGAATGCCATGAGCGGCACACCTTTTTCAGAGACTTGGTATTTTTGGAATACATACTTCTACCCTTACAACAGAGGCTATTCCATGGATGCAAGTGGTAATCTCGTTCAGGAAAGAATGCCTTTCCTGTGGTTTTGCAATGCTTATGCCGAATACAACCTGAGGATTGCAGGTAAGTACACAATCCAACTTAACGTTAACGTCGACAATCTCTTCAACATCGGAACAGCGCGCTATCTAGGTCGTTATAAAACCTATTATGGCTTGGATGTCTCAGAAGATATGGTCCTCGCTGGAAACTGGGATCTGAATACTCCGGATATCAACTATTTATTGGATGATCAGTACCGTAAGGAATCGCAATTCTATCCGCCAATCTCGGTAAGGCTCGGAGTGAAGTTCATCTTCTAAGCTCTCCTGAATTAGACGTTCAAACCCGCCTCCCCGTGAGGGGAGGCGGGTTTTTTTATTTGACTATACGAGGCTAACCATGTAATTTTTAACTATGACAAAAAAGAAGAGAAGAAAGAAGAAAAAAAGGAGTCAGAAGCCTTTAGCCCAGAAACCACTGCCTCAGAAAGTAGAAGAAAAAACAGCCCCGGAAAAAAAACCGAAAAAGAAAAAACTTTTTCTCTTCGCTTCCTTTCTTCTCCTTCTGGTTGCGGCTGCTTTAGTCTTCTTCTTTTTCTTAACCCCTCGAAAGAAAGTCATAAAAGATAGCAGTCTTAACGTCTTGCTCGTGACTCTGGATACAACAAGGACAGACAGACTCGGCTGCTACGGCTACAAAAAGGCGAAAACTCCCAACCTTGACTATATGGCTTCAAACGGTGTCCGATTTCTAAATGCCTATTGCCAGGTCCCTTTGACATGTCCCTCCCACAGCTCCATCCTTACCGGGACCTACCCCCTCTACCATCAAGTCCGAAACAACGGAACCTACTACCTTTCGCCTGAACTTCTAACTCTTGCTGAGGCTTTGAAAGAAAAGGGGCTGAAAACCGCTGCCTTTGTCAGTTCCTTCACTGTAGATTCCCGTTTTGGGTTGGACCAGGGATTTGATGTCTATGATGACCAATTCGCTCCGGACCAGGCCTTCAAAGCTTTAAATTCCGAAAGAAAGGCCGATAAAGTCTTTGCCTCCTTTGCAGGCTGGCTGGAAAAGAATAAGGTCGGTCCATTTTTTGCCTGGGTCCACTTTTTCGACCCCCATCTTCCCTATGACCCGCCTTCCCCTTACCGAGAACAATTTTTAGATAAACCCTATGACGGGGAGATCGCCTTTATGGATTTTTATATCGGTAAAATCGTTGAGAAGTTAGAAGAATATAATCTCCTCGGAAAGACGCTCATTATCCTGGCTGGAGACCACGGGGAAGCCTTTGGTGAAAAACAAGAAAAGGGGCATGGCGTTTTTCTTTATGAAAGCACTATGAGAGTCCCCCTTATTTTTTATGCTGAGAACAACCTCCCCAAAGGAAAATTCATAGATGCGAGGGTAAGGCTCATCGACCTCATGCCTTCCATCCTGGATATGCTGAATGCTCCACTTCCAAAAGACATTCAGGGCATAAGCCTCCTTCCTTATATAGAAGGAAAAAAGAAGAAGGGTTTGAGCTCTTATATCGAAAGCTATTTTCCGCGGGAAAATTATGGCTGGTCTGAACTCGTCGGTCTTATCGACGGCGAATGGAAATACATAAGGGCACCTAAAGAAGAATTATACAACCTCAACCAAGATCCTCAGGAAGAAAAAAATCTCATCCAAGAGGAAAGAAAGATTGCCCAGGAGAAAAAAGATAAATTAGAAGATATCATCAAGAATTCCACATCCTCGCTCATCGCTGAAAAAAGGACCATGACTGCTGAGGAAAGGGAGAGGCTGAGATCTCTTGGTTATATCGCCACCTCAGAAAGCCCCTCTCAAGGGGAGTTACCTGACCCTAAGGACAGGATTGAGGAGTTCCTCCTGATTCAGCAGGCAGAAGCCTACGAGATTGAAGAAAAATTTCAGGATGCTGCCGCCATCTATGAAAAAATTATTTCCTTAAGGCCGAATGTAGCTACGAGCTATGTGAATCTGGCGCTCATGAAGGCCAGGATGATGAAGATTGATGAAACCATCCAGGTGCTGGAGCAGGGACTCGAACAAATTCCGGACTCTGAGGTTCTTCTCTCCCGCTTAGGGCACACCTTCATGGTTGCAGGCAGAGTAAAGAAGGCCCTAGACACCTTTGACCATATCTTAAAGAACAATCCCCGCTATTTTGACGCGCTCCTGGGCTCGGCTTGGATGCTTGGCCTCATGGGACAGAAGGAAGATGCGCAGGCGTATTACCAGAAAGCCCTGGAGGTCGAGCCTGAAAATAAATTCGCCAGGAAAAATTACGCCTTGAGCCTTGCTATTTCAGGGAAGCTGAATCAATCTATTGAAATCTATAATGGCTTGAAAAAGGAATACCCTGATGATTATGAGATTTATCAGGATCTTGGGATTGCCTTTGGCTATGCGGGGGATATCACTCAATCTATAGAAAATCTGGAGACGGCCGTAAGCCTCCATCCCACTCCTGTGGCCTATCTCAATCTGGCCGTAGCCATGAAGAAGGTGGGAAAGCGCGAACAAGCTGTGCGCTATCTCAAACTCTATTTGGAGAATCCAGAAGGAGAGAGTGAGGAAAGCATCAGCCGCGCCAGGGCCGAGCTTCAGAATTTAGAAAAGACTCTGAAACAATAACTTTGGCGCCTATTTTCTAAGTCTTACTTTTTAATCTTCTCTAAGTAATCCAGCATATTCTTGACGCTGCCAGCAAGTTCAGAGTTCGGATCGATCTCTAAAAATTTATTGAAATTCTCCTTGGCTTTCTCGTAATCTGTCTTATTCAGATAAACAAGCCCTTGTTTATAATAAGGAAGACTCCAATCGGGTTTGATCTGGATCGCTACACCGTAGTACTGGATGGCCTCATCCAGTTTCTGATTCGAAAAGTAGATCTCACCCACGTTATAGGCTAAAATTTCATTATCAGGAAGTAGCTCGATGGATTGTTCAAAGTAGCTCTTGGCGTTTTCAAAATCTCCTTTTCTCAGATAAATATCGCCGACGCCAGCCATAGCTTTGGCCATCATCTCCTTCCCCAATTTTTCGTCGGTTTTGGCCGCCTCTAAGGCCAGATTATATTCTTCTTCCGCTCTCTCATATTCTCCCTTTTCCTTATAGCAGTCTCCGATATTGATGTGGGTCTGATAGGCCGTGGGGTTATTTTCAATAAATTTCTGTAACAGGGGCAGGGCCTCATCATATTTTCTCTCTTGGAATAATTGACCGGCATCCTCGATGAGGCCTAAGTCAGTTTCTTGGATGCTTGATTGGTCCACTTCTGTGATTTTCTTTAACGTCAATACGATTTTTGGATTATTAGCTATCTGGCTGACAAAAGCAGTTATTTCTGTGGGGATAAAGCCTTCTGCGGAGATCGTTATTCGCCAGTTTCCTGAGCCAAGACCGATTAAAGCCCATTCTCCTTTTCGGTTGGTGGTCGCCTCTCGCGCGGCTTTTTCCCTGCCCATTAATTCGAGGAGAACTTTAGCTGAGGCGATTGGATTTCCCTGTTCATCGATGACGGTTCCGGCGATCCGGGCCTTACCTCTTCCTGCTTGGGCAGCAGCATAATGAAGACTCAGAAGCGTGAAAATAAGGATAAGAAAAAATCTCAAGATGGCCTTTTCCTTCATCGCAACCTCCTGTCTAACAAATCTTAAACTATCTAATGTTCCTAAAGCTCAAAATCAGGACTTTTCTTCATTTTTTTCCCCTTAAAGACTCAACCAATTTTCTGAGCTTTTCCTGCTTGGGTTTGAGCTCCAGAGATTTTTCCCAGGCAGTCAGAGCTTCTTCTTTGTTCCCCAATTGATAATAGCAATCGCCAACAGAGTTGAGGATCTGAATATTTGTGCCGTAATAAGCCAAGTAATTCTTGTAATGGGAAATGGCATCAGACAATTCGCCGAGCACCTGGCAGGACTGCCCTAGGATGGCATAGAATTCATGCTTTTCAGGTCGGTCGAGGAAAGGCAGTGCGATTTCCTTTACTTTTTGATAATCTTTCAAGGTAAAAAGGCTCAGGCAGAAATCCAGGGCAAATTTGGCTGATTCGGGATTTTTTCGATAAGCCGCTTCAAGCAGTTGTCTGGCCCTGGAGGGGTCTTTCTTGTTCAAGTACTGGTTTCCCAGGATGTTCAAATAAGTCGGGTCTTCTGGAGATGACACTGGCAGAGATAGAAGCCAGGGTCTCGGGATAGAAGGCGTATGGCTGATATAAAAGTCGGCCTCTTCATAGATGATTTCCTTCTGGCCTTTGTCAAAGAGAGAAGCTCTAATTTTATAATAGGCAGGAGCAAGGCCAGAAAGAGGAATGTCTTCAAAGAAATTGAGCACATTGGGATAATCTTTGATTTCTTTGCGGAACGATTGGACTTTTTTATCCCCGGTGGAGATGCTATATTCCAGAGCTCCGGTTTCCTTTAGGTCCTTGGTCAAGCCATGAATCTGGAAAAACAGATGCAATAGGTCTTGTTGCAAGAAGTCATTCCGTGGAGAGGGAACGAGCTGGGTGTCTCCGAACAGGAATGGCTTGCTTTTTCCCCGGTATTTTGAGTTGGTTAAAGCCCTGTTGGCTAGAATGAGGGGGCTCATCCTTAGGGCATTCGAGGATTTGGGAATCGAGATGTCTTTTTCAACAGAGGTAAATTCTTTGGAGACCTTGTTTTTCAAAAGCAAATTCAGCTTGTAGTTGCCTTCAACAAGAGGAAACATATCCTGAAAGCTGAAAAGCTTGTTTCTGATGCTATTCATCTGCTCTTGATTGAACTCAATAGGGATGGTTCTTTCATATTGAAAAACGGTGTTTCCCTCTAAATCAGATATCTTTCCGTTAATTTCTAAATTGGCGAGGAAGCGTCTCTCGTACTGTTCAAAAGTCAGCCGGCTGGGCTCGATGAGATAATGAACGAAATAAATCCCTGACTTATCTTCTATAACTCTCAGGAAAGAGTCGCTGTCGATGTAGTTTACGGAATATTCGACTTCCACGATATCTTTATAAGCCAGAAGTTTCTCTGCCCAGGAATCCTTGACCTGCTTATGGGGAACGGCAGGAATTGTGGCGTGGATAAGGATTTCAGATGCCAGAGAGGGTGAAGTTACGAAAGTCCTTTCTCCGGGAAGCAGGGTCAGGGATGAGTAAGCTAATGCAGGCTCGACTTCGAAGAGTTGTTTATAGGCCGAGTGGTAATCAGAAGGATCCCCTTTAAAATGGACTAACAAGTGTTGGGGTCCAAATCGTACAGGAGAATAAAGCTCATATTCGCCCATGCCACCCCTCTTGAAAAAGACGACATTAAATGCCTGGAGAAGCCCAAATTCCGGCCTCGCTTCGTAATACCAGATGATGATCGGGTAAACTTCAGACAGGTTATCGTATCTTTCGATGTACGGGGACGCTCCGAGGATGATGTAAATCCGGCCCATAGCTGATCTCCAACCCTTACCCGGTGCTTCCCTTCCAAAATACTGGTTTGCATATTTGATTCTGCTGTAATGCTCCTCCTTGAATTCATTTTCAGGGGTATTGGGATTTGGGTCTCTGTGCTTCCAGAAAGATTCGATAAACAAGTTTCGTTCCCGATCCGTTTCCAACTGGAGAAAGACTTCTTTTTCTTTAGGGGTTATGATGTAAACAACTTCTTCTTCCAGCCATTTTTTGTACTTAGGACCCAGGTCTTTGGGCAATTTTTTACTCAGGCCTGGAAAGGATAGAATGGAAAGGAAAAAGAGAAGGAAGGTCAGAAAAAAGAGGATTTTTCTTTTCATTTTTTTATTATATCAAATGATTTATTGATTCTGAGCAAGCTTGACATCGACCCAGAAGGAATGTTTTTTGGGCATGGCCCTGGAAGTTTTCAGAGCGCCGGTTGTACCTCTTCGGCTGTCTATCACGGCACCGGCTCCGCTTTCACGGGATATTTTCCCCCCTAACTGAGCTTTCAGCCTATCCCTCAATTCCTTTGTCATTCCTCCCCATTCAAAACCTATCTTTAGGTTTTGGCCAGGTTCAACGCCTATTCCCCCGGGAGACGTCTCAGACTTGACGAGAGGGACTCTGAACTCATAAATGACCTCATTACCCTTCTTATTTATCTTAAAAGCAGCCCTCCAAGTGCCAGGGATTTGTGTGGCTTCAGAAGCTTTTTTGCCCTTTTTTCCCACCCATTCGGCCATATACACAATGTAAGCAGGCTTTGCTTTGATCGACTGTATCTGCTGTTCCGTTAAAACGTCACCCTGCTTTTCCAGATAAGTAATGAGTTCGTCAGGGCCGACCTGTTTTTTGATGAAGTGAAAGGCGTGGTCCTTCTTCTTTTTTCCTTGCGTATTATAATACAAGGTGATGCCTGTAGCGTTGATGGTGCTCAGGAACTTCGGGTCTTTAAAGATAAAAAGAACATACATATTCTGGGCGTCATTCCTGACTGCGTAATCCACTTTTACTTTTTTTTCAGAAGTCAACACGACCTCACTCCAATCTTCATCAAAGCCATCAATCTTTGGAGGTTGAGCCGTCCATTTGCTCTCAACGAACTTTTCTTTGGAAAATCCTGTTGTGGTTATAACGAGCATTAAGATGACCAGAGAAATATGCGTTAAAATTCTTTTTGTCTTCATTTTTTCCTCCTCAAGACAGCTGTATATTTTACATCAAACGAGATTTTTTTGCAAAAATATTATGCGTTCACTAGATTGACATCCTTCTTTTCTTGATTTATACTTTTATAAATACAAGTTTTTGCAGAACAAAAAAATAGAAATTAAGGAATCCACCAAAATAGTTTTTTTTCTCTTTAGGAGGGAAAAATGAATTATGATAAAAAATGGATTGTTTTTTTCATTCTACTTTGCCTTAGTGCTTGTTCTATAAAACTTTTTCCTTCTAAGGATAAATGGTATGCCAAGCATTACATCATCATGCAGGATTTTGAATGGAAAATTTATAAAGAACTTTCGCTAGCAGGAAAAAAACAATTCCAGGAGCTCTTTTGGAAAGTCAGAGATCCAAAAGCTCAGGTAACATTTACTAGCAGATTGGACATTGTGATAAAAAATATCAAAAATGAAAATTATCACCAGCCTTGGAACACTGATAGGGGGAGAATTTATCTCCTCAACGGCAACCCTGCTGAGATTCGCTATGTTGAGAATACTAACTTGGGAAGTACGGAGACAGTATCTTCCGATGCGGTTAGAAGCGGAATAAATATAGACCGATCAAAAGAAGATATCGGTGCAAGATTGTCGGAACTCTGGGTATATCCTTATAAGAGCTATAGGATCACTTATCAGTTCGATTTTGTACAACCCAGACAATGGAAATTGATTCCCAAATTATCTGAAAGTTTATATCTAGGAGAGTTAGAACTCTATAGTAGAGTAGTGACTTATAGGATCATCGATGTGGAAAAATACCTGGAACAATTGGAAGAGTTAAAAAAAATAAAATAAATATGATTCTCCTTGCATAGCAGGAACTTTTTTTAAAGCTTTTTTCCTTTTACCCTTATATTGGTTCTGAATTCCATCATATAGTAAATTTTGCTCTTTTCCATGCACGGTTTTCATCAGTCTGATTCTCAAGCTCTGCCGAAAGGGTGTAACTTCCATGCGCAAGTTTAACCCTAATTTCTATAAAATAATCTTTACTGATTGTTTCCTCTAATTCTTCCTCTGTTAAGTTGATCGGATAATTTTTTTTATCTTCCCAGACCTTTTTCCCGGATGAATCAAAAAATTCCAACGTCAATGTCAGAGTGGTCTCGAGTTGACCTTTTTTCTCCTCGAACCAGATATTTTTATACGGGACTTTTACCTGAACGGCCACTTCATTTTCTGTGACCTTCTTTATGGTTAAGTCGAATTCAAAAGCATATTTTTCGTCTGAGCCTTTTGGCTTTAATCTCATCTGCGCTTTATTGAGCTCTGAAATCTGCCAGGAACTGTCGGGTACTAGTCTATAATTGCCATTCCAGTAAAGGTCAATAAATCTAATCACAAACCACCCGTAATGCCATATTTCCAGGGGTTTTCCGTATAAAGTGTAACCTCTTGGGTAAGTTTCTCTTTCCCAGGGAGGCCCTAAGAGAATATAGACTCTCCCTCTATCCTGGAGCCACCCTGGAGAGCCTTCTGTAAAAAGATGAGTGGCTTCCTCGATTCGTTTGAAATATTCTTCTTTGTATTCGTTATCTTCTGTTTCTGGATCAGGATCTCTGCTTTTCCAGAATTCTTCGATGAATGAATTCCGCTCAGAAGCCGGGAGATTGAGAAAAACTTTGCGTTCTTTTTTTGTGATAATATATCTCACCTTGGAGAGAAACTCCTTGGATTCAGGATCCAGATTCTTTTCCAATCTAACCGATGCACACGAAATGAGGAAAAGGAAAACGAAAAGAAGCAATAAGAAACATGATGGTTTTCTCATTTTTTTTCCTTTTTTAAATCGATAGTTATTTTAAAAATCATCTTCTTTTAATATTACAGCAATATAGGATTCTAAGTCAAAAGTATGAATTTTGGGGGCATTTTATTTAACCTTAAAAGCAGTATTCACACGAGAACGTGATTTAGTAAACATATCTTCTGCAAAGAGATATAAAAAATATTCTCCCGATTGTAATTCTTCAGTTTGAAGCTCTATTAAAAATACTTCAGTGTCATCCTCTTGATATTGATTGAGAATAGAGATGAATACAGGGATCGTTTTCCCAGTATCAGCTAAATGATGAATAAGATTAGCAGAGAGTTTAATATCCGGCTGCTGAATACCAGAAAATGAGCATCTTACCACAGCCAATACTTTATTCGTTCTTTGATCCAATTGCTCAACAAGTGGAGAATACTGGCTTGAGTCAAAAGAATAAATGGCAGATGGTTCTTTTAGATAAAAGGCTCCCTTTTCTGGTTTCAGCAGTAAGGGTGAGTAGAGTTTGATGCCATAATCTGGACATTTTGGAACTTTAGCCGACGATGAAGCCACTGCTCCTCTTCCTGTTTCCAGGTTTCTTATGACCAGCCGACATTTGTAATCGCCTGGGTTAAGAGACACTAAAGAAGAATAATAAATGTTTCCTTTTGGCAACTTTGAAAAATCCTTCTTTTCTCTTTCGATCTTAACAATGTTGTTCTCCTTATCGAAAATAATGCTCACGATCTCAACATCTCTTCCAGAGAACTCTTGAATTTTTTCCATGGGTATTTTTGAAAATACAGCAAGATTCGGTTTTCCTTTTATTGAACACGGTAAGGCCTTCAGAACAAAACGCACGGGTGTCTGAAAAAAAGGCCTCTCGCTCAACGCCAGGTCGACAAGATGGAGCATCTTCTCGAGCTTGCTGTATTCGCTAAAAGGCTTGGGATTGAAGTATCCTTTCTGGGCATGGACTTTACAGCCAGGGCGGTTGACTTTGACTTTTATCTTATGGTATTTCCCATCCCATTTCTCATCGATATAGTAGCCAAGGACATAATAGAATCCGGTTAATTTTTGAATCTTCTCCAGGTGCTTTTCGTAGCTATTGATATTGCCGAAGTATTTTCCGCCCGTCGAACTTGCCATTTTTTGTAAAGTGTAAGTCCCCAATACATGCGAATCGAACCCGATCTTTGTTGCAGGGTCTTCCGTTTCAAGAGGGTAGATGGTGCTGTTTGAAGCGGCAAGCTCTTTGCACATTTCTTCGTATCTTTGACGGAGCAATGGCTCCCCCCAATTTGCTCTGTGAAATGTCCCATAAGACTTTTGAATCCCATAGAGGAGTGAATAAGGGATTCCAGAAGAAAAGAAAAGGATATGTTTATAACCTGGGATATATCTCAATGCTTTGGCAAAATCAGTCATCCCTCGTGAAAAAAATAATGCTTGAAGACGGCTATCTCCTTGATCTGCAAATTTTGAAAATTCAGGAGTGCCAAACCCCGGCGTGTGTGGCACTTGCACAATGCCTTCTAGAAACTTAACGTTTCCTTCCTTGCTCGCATCTGAGGGATTTACAGTAGTCGCGCTGCGCCAGTATTCTTCTTCAAAGCTTTCCGCTCTCCCCGATATTGCCTTCATCCCGATAGAATCCACAATTTGCCGGATTTTTGTGTGGTCAGTTGTCAAATACTCATGGAGAGTTAAGCTTTTGATTGCCGAATAGGAAAGCACGCCAACTTCATCTGTCGGCTGAAGCTCGGTATCGATAAAGTGCAGAGCGGCTTTTTTCGCCTTTTTAATGCCTCTCGGATTGTTGTAGGCAAAGTCGAACAGAAGAAAAAATTTTCGGCTCATCAATTCTCGAGATGCAGGAACTTTACTTTCCTGGATGACCTCAGGCTGAACCTCAGTTTTAGAAGGAGGGAGGTGAAGGATATGTCTTTCGAACTCTGTGATTGACATCTTTTTTCCATTGTCACGGATGATGAAATCCTCTTTCTTTAGATCCACCATGGGATTCCCTTTTTTATCCGTGACATAGACCTGGACAAGTTTAAGAGTTACTGTAACCTCATATTGTAATGTATTCTTATTTTTTCTCTCCTGTAACGATACTGGATTTAGGTTCGAAATCAAAAAAAGGGTAAAGAGGGCTATGAATAAGGTTAGATAAATAGTTCTTTTATTTGAGATCTTCATTTTTGAATCTCTTCATCATCAAACATGCAAGCTCCATGCCAAATTATACCAGATTGAGATGGAATTTTATAGTGATTTTTCTGTCCTCTGCAACGGACAAGTGTATTAAATATGATGTAATTCTTTCGTATAAAAAGGGAGGTATCGTGAGAACAACAATATGGTTATTTTAAATTCTTGGATTTGATCTTTTTCAGGAGTTCCTGGACCTCATTGCCCTTTTTTCCACCCAAGTAGAGATATTTCTCGAAATATATAACTGCCTTACTGATGTTTTTTTGATCCAGCAGGATTTTTCCTGCTTCATAGTAGGATTCAGGGTCTGAAGGTTCGAGAGCAATGGCATTTTCGAACTCATCAAGTGCTTTATCTCTCTGGTTCTGCTGAAGATAAATCTTGCCCAGGGCTTTGTGTGCTTCGAAGGAAATTGGCGTGTTTTGTACCACCAAATACACATCAAGTTCATCTTTAGAGATCTTCTCTTTCTTCTTTTCACCTGGGACCCGATCCTCATACTGGATGGCCTGTCTGAAGTGCTCTTCAGCCCTGGATAAGTCATTCATCATCGAGTAAACGCAGGCCATGTTGAAATGGGCCATGGAATCTTTGGGATCGATTTGGAGGGCTTTGTCATAAGCACCCAGCGAGCTATTAAAATCGCCAGCTTTGAAGAAAATATTCCCCAACAGGTCATAGGCATCCCTGTAATCAGGCTTAAGCTGGGTGGCTCTCCAGGCGTACTCCAAGGCTTCTCCCAGAGCGCCTGTAATGTTTGAGAGCTGAGCCAGGTTGTAATTGAGTTCAGGGAAGAGATTGTTAAGGCTGAGAAAACTGCGCAGGACTTGCATGGCCTCGTGCAGCCGTCCGCTCTGGACAAGGCTGATGGCGGACCTATTTATGTACTTCGCAACTGTTTTTATGCTCGTCGCGAAAACATATTTGAATTTCAATTGGACGCTGTCGGCTAGCTCTTTGGATAGGCGAGGCCGGCTCTCTTCTCTGAGCGGTACTTTTTCCTCAAGTGCTTGCTCTAACAAATAATCGGCTTCGAAATCAAAGGGGGAAGAAATTTTGAGAATCGTTTTAAGTAGAGAAGCGGATTTTTTGAAATCGTGTTGCATGTAATAGATCTTGGCCAGGTTTTTCTTCGCTTCGGTGAGATAGGGCTTCCGCTGAGCAGCATTTTCAAAACTCAGGGCTGCCTCATTCATCCTTTCCAGATGAAAAAGCGCATATCCCCTCAACAAGTAGAATTCTGGTTGGTCGCCCTGCACGCTAAAAGCGTCATCGATTCTTCGGAGCGCCGCCTGCCAATCTTCCCTGGCGAGCTCGAGATCGATCAGCTGAATGGAACATTCTATTGGGTCGTACTTTCCTAGAAGGGCCTCCTGAAAAAATCTAGAAGCTTCTTCGAAAAGGCCTTGATTTTTTAAATCATACCCAAGAACAAAGCTGGGAAGTCCGATGTTCGGGTTTTCCTCGGCAATCTTTTGGATGAGCTTCTTTCTTCCCCGAGGCCCTGAAAATTTTAATCTTTTTTTCGCAGTTTCTTTTTTTAAAAAACTCTCGAAGATTCCTTTAAAAGCCCAGCAGATCTTGGTGGCATCCGGGCGGAAACCCTGATTGAATTGAATATAGCTCAATAGGATATAGGCATCCCAATTTTCAGGAAAAAGATTGATCTCTTCTTCCAGGACTCTCATCGCTTCCTTGTATCGTCTCCTTTTAAAGTAGGCAAAGGCCTGCTTGGGCCTGATATTCTCTCTGCCGGGATCATCACGAAGCACTTGTTCGAAGTTGTGTATGGCCTGGTTATAATTCAACAGGTCCATGTTCTTCTGAGCCTTTTTGAGGAGATTCTCTTTCGATTGCCCTGGAAGGACGAGCATGAGAAAGAGGGGGAGAATCAAGGAGAAACGAATATTTTTTTCCCTATCTTTCACCTACTGACGTCCTGAAAAAAGGGTATCATATACCGTCTGCAATCACAAGTCTCTGTTCCTTTTTTGGAAGATTAGGTATATTATTTGATTTCAAAGGGAAAAAACAGTAGGGAGAATCAATGAAAAAATTTATATCTTTATTTCTCGTTTTCTCTTTATTGGTACTATCGACAACCATTACTGCGAAAGAAAGACGGACTATGACAAGTTTCTCAGCCTGGGCCGTCGCAACCGCCTGCCTGAATTTGAGTACTGTCCTTTGGGCCAAGGAGGAATTTCAGGCAAGACTCCTCCCGGGACTCGGACCGTCTTCACAAAAAGCGAAGAAACTCATAATTTCGGTCGAGAGTTACACCAGTGCCGAGGAAGTCTATCAGCTAATAGAGATCTTCAACAAAAGAGGCTACGAGCAATTTAGAGGCGCTCTCCGTGGAATGAACAAGGGAATTGTCCGTCCTACTGGCGGCCGCGGCCTGAAAATCATCCTCCATGCCGCGCAGAACATCCAAACGGATAAAGGGAGGCAAATCTTATTCGTTGCCGAAAGCCAGAGCTGGAATCTGGATGCCAGTCTAAGATTTGATAGTAGATTTCCCTTTATGGTCATTGAGCTCAACATTAACAACAAGGGGAAGGGAAAGGGGAAAATCTACGTTTCTGCTGACATCAAGCTGACCA
>Ga0209986_10002129_pt1 | contig 18374 bp, 15 predicted proteins | sample BlataG_FD_183168 | JGI IMG/M metagenome (GOLD analysis project Ga0209986, IMG submission 183168) | Deep subsurface microbial communities from Black Sea to uncover new lineages of life (NeLLi) - Black_00105 metaG (SPAdes) (version 2) | ecosystem: Environmental > Aquatic > Marine > Oceanic >... | reverse complement strand
GTGCAGTCTATTTCCCAGCTGTCTTGAGAAGTGTCTCCTGTTTCTGTGCCTCCCTTAAATCTGATGGTGAAGGTTAAGCTTGTCAGATAATCAGTGATTGAAATGTTGTTCCATCCACTTGAGAGATCAGTGATAAGATTTTGCCATGAAGACCCTGTCCAAACGTCTACTTGAACGTTTTCTGAACCCATCGTTCCTCCATATATGCAAAGTTCTTCATACGTTTGCGTATACGTAGCGTTTGTCCATTGAACTTCTAAGTCTAATTCATAATTTGTTGCATTCCATCCATGCACGCCAGAATAGTCCACGTGCAAAGTCTCTTGAGTTGCATCAACACCCTGCCAATACCTTATCCTCGCTTGATTAGTGCTGTTCACAAAATCAGCCTTGACAAAACTTGTATTGTACCATGTTAAGCTTAACCCTGTAACAGTGGACATGCTTACCCATTGCGAAGAAGTGAAGTTATACATCTGCAAATAGAAGCTCTCTGATGAACAACCTGCTCTAATGGTTAAACTATAATTCTCGTAGTTCGCTATTGAATTCACCACATGTTCTACATCAAGTTGATAGACGGCAGATGGCGCAATGGCAATCGTTATTGTTCCCCATTGTTCATTTGTCGTCATGCTGAAGGAGGCTGCCCCAGTTGATCCAGCTGATGATTGTTCAGCGTAAGCCATAGCACAATGCGTCTCACCCCAGCTACCCGTTGACTGAACCGTGAACATTCCTGTATGTCCAGAAGGATAATTACCAGGAGAGCTGTAATCATCATCGTCAGCTCCCATAACACGAAGAACCAATGCATTGTCCACAGTTGTTGTAGTTGACAAGCACTGCGGCAAGTTAGTGTTGCTGGTTTGTGTGAGTGATTGAGCATCAATCGGATTGTTTGTGTTTACTCCGCTGAATCTTGCAATACCGCAAGCCATCTGGTCGGAATCAGTGCTTGAAAACGTGTAGGGACCTGACTCGCCAGAACCAGCCATTTTATACGCAACCAACAATCGACTTCCACCAGTGCTCAGTTCGCATAAATCCGTCCAGCCGGAAGGCGAGCTAAGTATCCCTGAAGAAGAGTCTTTGGAAAACACAGCTACAAGCAAATCATCCTCAACTGTACCAGAAGGCATAGGAACACTAAGCGAAGCTACATCACTTGAGGAGCTTGCTTCTGAATATGACTCAAATGTTGGTGTGCCTTCAGTCATGTTTTCCGTGACGCCGTCCGCTGTTTGGGCGTTACTTATTCCTGTAGTGGACCCATGTGTTACAATTTCAGAGTCAACACTGTTGTCATCTGAGACACCTGTATCCGCCTCGGTTAAAGTGTCACGTATGCCGTCTGGACCATCTTGTTGTGCCGTGAAGCTTGAATGTGCACCTATGTTTGCGGCACCATCTACGTTGCTTGTGTTATTATCAACATAATCATATCCGTATGCGTCTGGAGACGCCAGAGCAGGGAATAAGAATGATACACATAATAAGAAAAACAGCAGTGCAGGAAGTAACACACGAGATATAGACACTACGTGTTTTCTCTTATGCAAATTGGTTCTCCTTCTTTTTCTTTATGGCAGAAGAATTTTGATCAAGTACGTGCTGGAGCCTACTAGAAAGCAATGGAACACCGGAAAACCTGATAGTGATAGCCAAAACTACTCCATTCAAGTTGAAGTGTCTCCTCTCTCCTTTCTCAACATAAATCTGCCTCACCCTTTTTAAAAAAGGTTTTGGAACTGTCTTCTATGTTACCACCTGCTATGATGTTAGGCGCATTGCTGTTAATTGATAATGGTTAGAGAGAAGAAACAGTTTAAGGCGTACTTCTGCAGAACGAATATTACCGTTTGGGAAATGCCATATGTCCAGACACGAATCCTCTCAATGGCTCATAATCTTCTAATCTTCTTCCTTCGGGCTCTTTTGGAGAGTTTATGCTTCCAAAACAGCGTAGCAACCAGTACTATCACAATCACACCGGCGAATGCACTTATCCATGGAAGAGGGACATCACCTGTCGGAGAAGCATCATCTGCGATAACTGTTACAGTTAATTGATCTATACAGGTATTTCCTTCCGCATCCCTAATAGTTAACGTTGCATAGTAGGTTTCAGCTTCACAGTAAGTGTGATCGCATGTGACACCTGTTCCGGTTACTCCGTCCCCGAAATCCCATTCATAACTTAGAATGTTGCCAGTGGAGCTGCTTGCGTCGAAAGTAACAGTTGATCCTATCTTGACCGTTTTGTCTGGGCCAGCTTTTGCAGTCAGCTTTTCTTCACAGGGTATTATGGAAGAAATGTTACCATATGGTTTAACGGATGGGTATCTGTCCTTGTTGTTTTCATCTATAACGTATGGATTGTCCCATATTTCGTCACTGCCGGGCTGATCTTGATTTGGACCACTTTTCTCATCAACGTCTGTATAGTCATGCCAATAGTTTCCGCCAGAAGGATAGCCATCATCCCAAATGCTTATTGATTTGTTATCGATGACGACATGTTTTGGATTGTTGACGAAGTTGTTGTGATAAAAAGTGTTGTCTGGGGAACTGGCCAGTTCAATGCCGAGTAGTTCATTATTTGCTATGGTGTTATTAGCAATCCTGTTGTTGAATGAACTTGACAGCCACATGCCATGAAAATTATTCGTGAATTCGTTACCTTCAATGGTGTTGTTGAAGGAATTTGATAAAAGGGTTATGCCGTGTCCCCCCGCGGAACTACTTGTAGCCTTATTGCCGACAACAATGTTGTTGGACGAGAATGCTAAAGAAATGCCTACTGTGTTTCCAGAGACATTGTTTGCTTCAACTCTTACTTCATAGGAAGCATATAGTGCTATACCCTGACCATTATTTGTCACCCTATTCTCTTCTATTCTACTTTTTTGTGAAGTTACGAAAATGCCAATCTTATTTTTTGTTACATGATTGCCAGTAATGTTGCATCTTCGTCCTGAAATTTTGATGCCGGCATATAAGGTGACCGCAGATTGATTGCTGTTCCGTATTGTAAATCCTCTAATGACAACATCGTTTGCGGTTACCTTTATGACAGTCCCAGTTTTGTTTCCATCGATAATTGTGTTGTCTCTATTCTCTCCAACAAGAGTCAGCGGCTTGTTTATATCTAGATGTTCATAGTACGTTTCGCTACGTACGAAAATAGTTGTTCCTGCCGTAGCGTTCCCTATTGCCCACTCTATCTTCGCATAATTATCTGGAACAACTATATTACCAAGTTCTGCTCTGGCTGATTGAATGTTAACTCGCAATGCTAATATTCCTAACAGAAGCAAGATTGTAACTGCCAAATGCAGAGTTCGCTTCCACATTATGCATGATTCCGTTTCTCTTTATGGTTCAATATTAGATACGGTTCTCTTTTTCCACGTGTTTGATTGCCTATTTGAAAAGTGATAAACCAAGTAATAATAATTCTTTTCTCACAAGGGAATATTGTGGTTGATGAAATATCCTATTGCATTACGTGAAGGATTACTCTTCCACAACAGAATTACTTTGTGCGTAAATAAGAGAGCGCCTGGAAAGGAGTGGACCGGGGGGGATTTGAACCCCCGACCTCCTGAGTGCAAGTCAGGCATTCATACCAGACTGAACTACCGGCCCGTTTAATTCTAGCTTGTTGAAACACTATTTCCTTTTAATCTTTACGCTAAAACTATTTACCTTACCTCTTCAACTTTGTGTGTGAAGAGGCATGTCTACCCTTCCATCTGGAAGATTTGTAATCCAAAAGCATCATGCGAAGCATCTGCATTACGATTTTAGGTTGGAGATGGATGGTGTTCTGAAGAGTTGGGCTGTACCGAAGGAACCTCCAACAGAACCTGGTGTTAAAAGACTTGCCGTTCAAGTTGAAGATCATAAGCTTAGCTACATAGACTTTGAGGGAACAATACCTGAGGGCATGTACGGCGCTGGAAAAGTTGAGATATGGGACAAAGGCACATACAGGCTTGAACATAGAAGCAAAGGAAAAATTCAGTTTACACTAAACGGAGAAAAAATGAGGGGAAAATACGTGCTAATAAGGTTTAAAGAACCGACAAACTGGCTTCTCTTCAAAAAGAAGAAGAAATAGCAAAAACACTCTAGACCCGTACTTTTGTAGATTAATGCTGAAAAGAAGCTGCGGAGAAGAGTGGATACGCTGGAACAGCCAACACGAAAAGGCATATTTCTGAATCTAAGCCTGTTCAAGTTTCTATCTTTTGCTTCAAGAGACATGTTTTACACTTTCATGACAAACTGCCTTTTTGGACAACGCAAAGCGCGCGTGCTTGTTCAGCAGATATAATACAGTGATGGCTTCAGGTTGGGGTTTAGCAGGACTCCTGTGAGTGGACCACTTGCAGACATTCAACCCCGAATTCCCGGGCTGCCTGCTTACACAGCATACGTGAACACTTTTTGCATGTCATCTATTATGGTGACGTTAGGAACAGTTTTGCTTGCTGTAAAGATTGCAAAGGTAAAGGTGAAAAACCATTGAAATCTTAAAAATAAGTTCACACTAAATCAGCCATGAGGCTCTAATCATGCTTGAATTCAAGAAAGTTAAAATTGAAGTGCCAGAAGGCTGTAACGTGATTTTAGGCATGGCACATTTCATTAAAACTGTTGAAGATTTGTATGAGGCTTTAGTTAATGCTGTTCCAAACATAAAATTTGGAATAGGCTTCTGCGAAAGCTCTGGTCCATGCCTTGTGAGACATGAAGGAAACGATAGGGAATTAAGACAGACCGCGGCGAAACAAGCTTATGAAATTGCATGCGGCCACAGCTTCATAATCATCTTAAAGAATGCTTACCCCATAAACGTCCTAGACAAAGTCAAAAATATTCCAGAAGCATGCACAATTTATGCTGCTACTTCAAATCCTCTGGAAGTCATTATTGCAGAAACCTCTCAAGGTAGAGGAATAGTTGGAGTAATTGATGGATTTAGAAGCAAGGGCATAGAAACTGATAAAGACATTAAAGCAAGAAGGAAGTTTCTGCGAAAAACAAGCTACAAACTCGATTGAGTCCTAGGAAAAATGAACAACGCAGGGTGAAGCTGCCTTGGACGCTGCCGTCAGCCCCGGATGATCGTCAATGCACGAACACAAAAAGCTGAGTCTTGCGCTTCTGTGCCTTTTACCCGCGTGCAACTAATTTCTGCTGTAGCTCAAAAGGGATTTTCTCTTGCATTTTCTCGGAAGCATAGGCGACTAAATGCGTAAACTGTCTTTCCGTTAGAACATTATGCGCTCTTGACAAAATTTCAAGGCACAATTCCTTAAAAACTAGGTCGGCGCACCCCGATTTTGCGTCGTCAACTAATTCTTTGCAAGCTTGAAGGATTTGTTCATTCAAAGCAATTTCACCCTGCAATCAAATAGCTACACCTCAAAACATTAAAACTCTTATGAATTCTAAATCTGTATTCAGAGTTCCAAAGTTGTTTCCTCTTTTTTGAACAGTTTTATTCCATCAAAGTCGCAGAGGTATTCGAAGCCTTCTTCTATGGGCTGACATGCTTCTTTGACCGTTTTGGCGATTCTGGATACATACTCGCGCGTGACATGGTACCAAACAATCGCATATAAACTAATAAACACAAACGACTAACAAAACCTAAGGATGTTGAAAACTTGAGCAAGAGTAAACCTTCAGGAGAATTAACCATCGGAGAAATCATCACCCAAACATTCGCCTTATACTCGGAAAAATTCACTCAATATCTGATCCCCTTCCTGATCGCAGGTGCCATAACAGGTATGTTCACAATTGCAGTAAACTACGCCATTACGAGACCAGCAACCTTACCACCAACAGCAACACTGGAAGAAATCTTAAACTGGCTGCCAAGTTACCTCTCGGCAGTTCTCGCCATTGCATTCCTAACAGGAATCATTGGATGGATCATTGGCTACATCGCTGAAGGAATTACCATAAAATTTGCTTCAGATACACTAGAAAAAGGTCAAGCAAACCTTCAAGCAAGCTTCAACTTTACCATTTCAAGGCTGTTATCACTTTTAGCAGTGAGCATTATCACAGGTATTCTCATCGTCATAGGACTAATCGCATTCGTAGTTCCAGGAATAATCTTAGCGATAATGTTCTCTCTCGTAGTCCCAGCGATAATAATCGAAAACGTAGGTGCGCTGGAAAGCCTTTCAAGAAGTCGTCTTCTCGTCAGCCATCGATGGCTAAAAACATTCGGGCTGCTCCTTCTGCTCTACATAATAATCGGCATAGTAAGCGCATTACTAGGAGTGATCAGCACACCTTTCGGCTTAGCCAGCCCGCTTGTAAGTAGCATCCTGACAGCCTTTATACAACCCATCCTACCAATAGGATTAACACTATACTACTATTCAATGATTGCAAGAGCAACGCCACAAGAACCAACGCAAACAACTTAACAACAGCATGCCTTTAACTCCTCTTTTTTCTCTTCTTCAAATCTGCAGCATCAGATCAAGTTGTTGGAACCCACCCGCAACTGTGTTTTCCCTAGCTAACCCATTCTCTACGCATAGCGCGCGTCGGATTTTGCAGGAGAAATCTCCACTGGTCGCTGGTTCAAACCAACCCCCCAGCATTAGAGATAAGCCCTAGATACTTCGAAAGGTGCATGAGCTAGATTTAGGCCTATTAACGCACACATATTTTTGATTAGTTGTCTTTGTTGTGAAGGCTTGGTATGAATAGAGAATTCATAAACAAGATATATTGAAATGAGAAAGCTTCGCTCATGCAACCCGAAATAGAGGAATTTATGACCGAGCTTAAAGCATATGATACTCAAGAGAATCATCCAAGAAGCTTGGAGCTATACGAGGAATATCGCCAGAGACCCATCGCTGATACAATTAGAATATGCAGAGAGCGCTTTGACAATGCTGATCTCAAGGCTAAAGGAGAGTTACTGATAGAAGTTGAAAGAGAAGTCAAAAACTTTCGTGCTTGGCTGGAAGAAACCAAGAATCTTGAACCTGCCATTGCTCATTACTACTCGGTTAGCCTAAAGAGCTTGCTTCTCGGACTTCCAATAGGTGTGCAAGTCACACGGCTTTTTGACGCCGTACTAGAGACACATGCTAGAAAGTAACACGTACGTTCACAAATGAAAAAGAGTAGATTTGCGGGCATCTCCACCTGCATTATGTATAGTCTTCTAAACGGGGCATGTTCTCAAGAAGGCTTTGAAGCTAGACAACCCCCTCTCCAGAGTTTCAGTTTTACAGCCATAGCCTATTCTCAGATGTCTTTTCATTCCGAAGCAGAAGCTAGGAACAAGAAACACTCCTTTTTCACGAAGTAAACGTATGCAAAGGTCTCTGGAAGAAATATTCATTCTGTATCGTAGAAAGGCACAGGTTCCCGCTTCCGGAGGAACCCAATCAATTAGAGATTCATCTTTAATCCATCGGGAAAGAATCCTGTGATTGGTACGTATGATTTTTAGATTGCGTTTGAAAATTCTGTCAGTATGTTTCAGAGCGAGAGAAGCTAACGCATCAGCAATCACGTCGTTGCTAATTGTTGTATAGTCTCTATGATGCATACATTCTTCAATCAATTCCTTTTGTGCAGCAATCCATCCTAGGCGCAACCCTGTAAGCGAAAATGCTTTGGAGAAGGATCCCGTGGCTATGGCTTTGTCGCTTAGATCTACCGCGGAAGGGACAAAATCGTCTGGATTAACGTAAAGACCTCTGTACGATTCATCGCAAAGCAAATAGGCATCAGCTTCTTCCGCCACAGCGCAGATTTCCTTAAGAAGATTTGTGTCAATAAGGCTTCCCGTCGGATTGTGCGGATTATTAATTACGATTAATTTGGTTTTGTCATCCACTAGTTCAGACAAATCGTTGATGTCAGGCAACCATTTATTGTCTTCACGCAAACGCAGCAGTTTAACCTTTGCTCCAAATGATTTGGCCACACTATATAATTGTTGATAGGTAGGGAAGATTGATATCACGGTGTCGCCTGGTTCGACAAGACTGTAGAAAACAAGAAAGTTGGCGCCTATTGCTCCTCCAGCAGTGATTACATTCTCCGGCTTCATGTGATCATAGAGGCTTGCAAGTCCTTTGAGGAGACTAGGAGATCCCTCAATAAAACCGTAATTTAGCTTCATTTCTTTAAGCTGTTCAAAGAAATCCTCTTGTCCCACCAACATTAGAAACTCTTTCAACGTGAACGGGTTAACACAAGTTTCAGCTATGTTCAGCTCAGCTTTATGTTCATAGGTGTTCATGAACTGTTCAACCAGAAACGGTTCAACTTTCATAGCGTTTCACCCTTTTCTTATCATAAGTACATGAATTGTGTATGTATGCTATTACATTAACTTTCTATGCACTAGCCAAGTCTTGAAGAAAATAAGTTTCAATGCAGCACACGATTGTGAAACTCGTTTTACACTGGCATGTGCCACATATGTCTCTTAGACTTCAGCTCTATGGAGAACGCATGTTCCATTTTTGCATCATCTATCTCATAATTTCTAAGCTTTTCACACAGCGCACGCTAATACATTTTTCTTTCAACGCTATCCTCGTATTCGTGATGACAAAAGGGTTGAAAGATGCAGGGGCGCAATGATATTAGTCTTTGTCCTCTTCCTTCTGTTGCGCGATCTTCGCTGTTTTGTTTGCTCCAGCAAAAGCTGACAATCCAAGAATTTCCCCTTTCACCATATCCATCGGAATCGCAAATACAATGGTATTGCTCTGGTCATAACTAATGTCCTCTAAACTTGATAACGTACGCAAATACATTGCCCTGTTGCTCATTTGCTGAACCGCTTCCTCCAGATTCTTAGCTGCCGTCAGCTCTCCTTCACTCTTTATAATCACTGCTCGTTTCTCACGTTCAGCTTCAGCCTGCCGTGCAATCACTCTCTTCATATCATCAGGCAACTCTACATTCTGCAGATTCACTGAAATAATATCCACACCCCAATCCTTTGTTTCCATTTCCACGATCTTCTCAATCCTGTCTGCAACCTCATCCCGCCGCGCCAGTAACTCATCTAACTCCACATCACCCACCGCATCTCGCATCGTTGTCTGCGCATATTTCGTCACACTGTTCCAAACATTCTGAATGTTAACGAGACTATCCTTTGTATTCACAACTTTCATGAACACCACCGCGTCAACACTGACACTAATGTTATCCTTAGTCATAACTTCCTGCCGCGCAATATCCAAAGTGATAATCCGCTTATCCTGTTTCAGAAAATTTTCTGCAAGCGGCCACTTGAAGAACAAACCGGGACCAACCAGCCTCTGAAACTTTCCGAAACGCAGCACAATCGCCTCCTCCCATTCTTTGTTGATTGCCACTGTAGCCGGCAAAAACATCACAGAAACAAACGCAACAACGCCGAACAAACCGGCTAGCACAGGATACCAGAAAGAAGCTATAGCCAGCACTAGAAACACTAGAAACAACGCTAAGAAAAAAGCGAATGGAGCAGGTGAACCCGAATACTCTTTTCTCTTCTTTGGCGTATTAGTTTCCATGGTTCCACTCATTTCCTAAATCACCTCCTTTCATACAGTCTACAGTCTCACAATACGCATTTCTTGTTTATGGCATATATGTGTTCAAGACAGCTCGCAACAAGAAAAATAGACGTATCTTAGCAGAGCGTGTGAAGAAGATAAGGGTTTATTTTTCCCAAATATTGAGAGGGGGCTTGCGATCTGACGGTATCGGTGACCTATACTTCTTATTGCCTGTCCTTTGCTTATGCTCCTCTCTTGCTTTGTTAAGAGCATGCTCATCTGTCAAGAGGTCAAATGCAGTGGCAGCCATCACTTTCGCTGCAAATATCAATGACTTGTGTGCAATTCCAACTCCGTTTTGCGCTACGGCTTGCCATGAATGTGCAGGTGTGCCCAAAATCCAGGTGGCAGTGCTGAATTCAACAGTGGGTGCCTGCCAACTCACGTCAGCTACGTCTGTGCTACCATGGCTAACTTCACCTTCGCCCCAAGGATCAGGGACATCATCGTCTATCAGCTTGTTTACAAGCTTCTCCCATCCGGGACGCTTGGACTTCTTCAATTGAGCAATCTTCATTTCAGAAGTAATTGTCTTAGCAATTTCCTTAGCAAACTCCAGATCTTCATCGCTGTACTTGGGAAGCCCTATTTCACGCATATTATTAATGATTAGCTCCGAGATCGTTCTATTAGGAACCACATTGTAGCTTCCTTCAAGAAACTCTGTTTTCACTTCTGTTCTCGTCATCATCGCTGCTCCTTTTGCTATGTCAAGAATCCAATTGTAAATGAATTCTAATTGATCTCTCTCTGGTGCTCTTACGTAGTACCAGCTTCTAGCGTATGATGGTACAATGTTCGGCTGGTCTCCGCCCTTTTCAATAACATAGTGTATTCTTGCATCTTGGATCACATGCTCCCTCAGATAATTCACGCCGACATTCATTAATTCCACTGCGTCCAATGCGCTTCTGCCTTGCTCAGGAGAAGCACCTGCATGGGAAGCTTTACCATAAAAATTGAACTTGACGGAGTTAACAGCTAAACAGCTCATCAATGAAATATCATTCATAGCGTTCGGATGATGACTGATAACAGCATCTACATCGCTGAAATATCCCTCTCTAACCATGTACACTTTGCCGGAGAAATTCTCTTCAGCTGGGCATCCGAAGAATTTAACAGTGCCTTTCCTGTCATGTTTTTCCATGGTTTTTTTTAACGCTATTGCCGCTGCCATGCCGCTTACTCCATGAACGTTGTGTCCGCATCCGTGTCCAGGTTTTCCTAGGTCTAACGTTTCTTTCCACGGAACCTTTTTCTGCGACAGTCCTGGTAACGCATCGTATTCACCCATTATTCCAATAACTGGTTTTCCTTCACCCCAAGTGGCTACGAAAGCTGTAGGCATTCCCGCGACTCCACGTTCCACCTTGAACCCATGCCTTTCCAACTCGTCCGCTATTAACGCTGAAGACTTGAACTCAACTAAGCCTAGCTCAGCGAACTCCCACACTTTATCACTTATTTCAATAATCAGTTTCTTATTATCCTCAATCCAATCAAAGGCGTATTTTTTATCAAACGACATGAACAACACCTAGAATGAACAGATAAGAAGCCATCTCGTTTTTATGGTTTTCTAAGCCATCTTCTTACTCTATAAATAAGACAAAGCCAAACCGATCACCAAAAGAAGGAGACACACAAATATTTTTCGCGCTGGCTTCTACCCTGCTTAAAATCCTTAGCGATGAAAATGTTTAAAACAGCTAACAACGACTTTAACATTTCACTCACACGCAAGGCGATACAAAGAATGGACATTACAAGAATTGACGACCACATCCATCTAATTGACCTTAAACTTGATGGAATTAGGAATTCAATAGCTAGCTACGTTCTGAGAGGAAAGAACACGGTTATAGTTGAAACAGGTCCTGCATCAACAGTACACAACTTGCTGTCCAGCCTGAAGGAACTAGACGTTAAGCCAAACGAGGTAACCTATGTTGCTGTTACACATATTCATCTGGACCATGGTGGAGCCGCTGGAACATTATTGAAGCATCTGCCGAAAGCTAAGCTAATCGTTCACCGCAGAGGAGCGCCGCATACAGCAAATCCGGAAAAACTCTGGATTCAAGCAAAAGAAGTTCTTGGAAACATAGCTGAGATGTATGGCAAGCCTGAGCCCGTTCCAGAAGAAAGGATTATCGCCGCAACGGATAACATGGTTCTTGATATTGGAAATAACGTTAAATTGAAGATTGTGGAAACCCTTGGTCATGCTTCACATCACTTGAGCTATTACGAAACATTAAGCCAAGGAGTTTTTACAGGGGACGCTGCGGGCATCTACCTGAATAAAGCTGATGTGGTTGTGCCGACAACTCCTCCACCTTTCCGTTTAGATGTCGCCTTAGCATCTCTGGAAAAGCTGGTCAACTTGAAACCTAGATTTCTGTATTACAGTCACTTTGGTAAAGCATGCAATGCTGTAGAAAAACTTCAAGCTTACATAAAACAGCTTAAACTCTGGGTTGATGTCGCAAAACATGGGGTAGATGAGAGTGAGAACGTGGAAGCGATATGTGGAAGATTACTGGAGAGTGATGCGGCTTTCCGAAAGGCTGTGGGACACATTAGGAATCATCCTATTCTTGGGGAGACTGTTCTGAATCAAAGCGTAGAAGGCATTATGAGATATGTGAAAAAATTTGGAAATGCTTTAGGATGACTTCTCTAGGCGGATTCTCGTTTGTTTTGGTGTAGACGCCGAAATTGTTTATATCCAACGCGGCATGTTCTATGAGATAGGTGAGAAAAATGAGTGGAAACAGGATTCCACTTGAAAAAATAGATGATTATACTTGGCGCATTCCAAAACATAAGCCCGGCATGCGGGTTCCCGGTAGAGTGTATGCAAATAAGGCTTTGTTGGAAAAGATACAAACGGATAGAACCCTTGAACAATGTGTAAATGTATCTCATTTGCCAGGAATTTACAAGTATGCTATAACGTTACCTGACGGTCATGAAGGTTATGGTTTTCCAATAGGGGGTGTGGCAGCAACAGATTATAATGAAGGCGTTATCAGTCCCGGTGGGGTGGGTTATGACATAAACTGTGGAGTCCGCCTGTTAACAACAAATCTTTCAGCGCGAGATATAAGACCGAAACTCGCGGAATTAACAAGCACAATCTTCAACAATGTTCCATGCGGACTTGGAAGCCGACGAAAAGACTTCGGAGTCACAACACATGAGTTGGAAAGATTGGTTATGGAGGGTGTTCAATGGGCTGTCGACCATGGACTAGGCTGGTCTGAAGATATTGAACATCATGAGGAACAAGGATGCATGAAAAATGCTAATCCAGACAAGGTTTCAACAAGAGCAAAAAATAGGGGACTGCGGCAAGTCGGCACTTTGGGCTCAGGAAACCATTTTCTTGAAATCCAAAAAGTGGACAAGATTTATGATGAAAAAACAGCTAAAATATTTGGAATCGAACATGAAGAACAAGTCACAGTTATGATTCATTGCGGTTCAAGAGGATTTGGCCATCAAGTATGCTCCGACTATTTAAGAATAATGGAAAGGGCTGTTCACAAATACAAAATTGCACTACCAGACAGGGAACTTGCATGTGCACCTGGAAACAGCAAAGAAGCTGAAGACTACTATCAAGCAATGGCATGCGCTGTTAACTACGCGTTTGTAAACCGTCAAACAATAATGCACTGGATTAGACAAAGCTTCCGACAAATCTTCAAAGTAGACCCAGAGAAGCTTGGGCTAAATCTTGTGTATGACGTTGCCCATAACATTGCAAAGATAGAGCAACATGAGATTAACGGAAAGCAAAGAAAAGTTTGGATTCACAGAAAAGGCGCAACACGCGCCTTTCCACCTGGACACCCAGACATTCCAGCAGACTACAGAGCAGCGGGACAACCAGTTCTCATACCTGGAAGCATGGGCACTAGCTCCTGGCTTCTCGCAGGCACAGAAAAAGCTATGGAAATAAGTTTTGGATCTACTGCACACGGGGCGGGAAGAATGATGAGTCGACGTGCCGCCAAAAGAAGATTTTGGGGCGGAGATGTAAAAGATGCTTTAGAAAAACGTGGGATTCACGTCAGAGCTGCAAGCACAGTTATCTTAGCTGAAGAGGCAGACCCCGCATACAAGAATGTAGACATGGTTGTAGAGGTAAGTGATAAACTGGGATTAGCAAAAAAAGTTGCCAGACTTGTTCCCTTAGCGGTTGCTAAAGGCTGAATTTTCCAGCTAAAGGTTAATTATTTTCGTTTGCGGAAAAACATTAACCCATTTTTTTCACAGATGTAGTCAAAGCCTACCTCAAGCAATGCTTTGATCTCACCGGTTTTTTCAGCTACTTTAACGTGAAATTCATCGCTGCTTTCCTTGAACAAAGCGCGCGCATAGCGTGTCTAGAGAGTTATAAGTCAGTAAAATTGACTTATTCGCAGATATTGTGCTAATTTGACTGGTTTTAAGGAGTTGCTCTCGGAGCCTGTACCACGCCACCCAGGATAAGTCACGTTTGGCTTTCTCTTTATGAGAAGAGTTTGTATGGGATTTATGCGTGCAGAGCAGGTCTTCTGCGAGGGCAACCCCAAAACACAAGCATATTCCTCAGTTTAAATGATTTATGAATCTGAAATGTCCTTTCTTGGGTTTTGGGTTTGGGGGGATAAAAATTTAATTCCTTCCTGTTATCACCTGATATATCTTCTTGACCTACCTAGTTCCTTAGCGCGCGCGCCGAAGGGAAAAAATACAAATCCCATGGCAAGGTGATAGACTTTAAAGAAGCTCACGACGTTCTCAATCTAAATGTCGAAAGAATCGATCCAAAAGGTGATCTTTGGAACGACGTATGGGAATTGTATTGCAGATCGATAGCTTTTCTCCAACAACACCAAAGACAAGGAGCAGCGAAACTATTTGAAAGCGAATCTGTTTCATTAATGCTACATCTACAGGCTATGGTAGTCCAACCTCAGCCTTCACAGCAACCACGAATGCCTCCGACTCGACCAGCCACACCGCGTCCTGCTCCACGACCGCAACAGCCCTCACCAAAATCTCCCAAGGCGACACCTTCTCCTGCAAAAAAGAAAGAGAAAACCTCATGAAAGTTGTCTATGACGGATTTTGATTCGCTAAGCTTTAGTCTAAATTCGCCAAATCTATCTCTACAATGTCAGTTTGCGCGCGCACCAACTGGGCATGGCAAAGAATTGAGCCTTTCCTCAAGTTTCCAAATTTGTGGACTGGAAGAAGCTCTCACACAGAAACATTATCTTGTCGGTAAACGCGATTACTACAGGCGTTTTTGACTTTCCGTGTTTTATTTTCCAATAAAGCCACTTGATGGATTTGAGTATTAGCTGAGGTAACCCAACTACCGCAGAAATCGTTGGTATCAATGTGCAAACCCACCGAAGAATTCCTATCCAATCAAAAGGTGACGTAGGTTGAACTGTCATCTGCCAAACTGCAATAGTGTGAAATCTGGGACGCATTGTTGCTTGCACAGTGATTTCCCAATTAACTCCGTAATCTAATGATGCTGTTACATTTTTTGTCGAATATCTGCTAGCAAAGTGCATTACGTAAGTTCCATTTTCAATAGCTGTGAAGTTGAATCTATTAAATGATGTCTTATTATAACAAAGCAAAACAATTCTCGAAGGACTTGTTACGTAGAAATCGACAAAACCATTAGCGACTGATAAGCTTCCAGCAACATCCGCAGCTGTCTTGCCGGAAACCTCAAGTTCAATGCTTTCAGTTACCTCTTGCATTGGTTCAATAACAAAAATCTCACCTCTTGCATTAACGTCACCGACAAGATAAACCGCTAGGAAAAACGTGAGAAATAAGAACATTACTCTTCGTTTTTCCATACTTACTTCACTCTGCATTAAGTCTGAAAGTTAACCATTTAAAGCTTTTTCATATGAATAAAGGACCGCACTTACACTTCTGAAATGCACGTTTAGATACTTCCGTGTACTCTTTCAGTTACTAAGCTTATACGCGCGCGCCAACTACGTAAAGGGCAAAAACTTAAGCCAAGACAGGATTAAATAGAACTAAGCTAATCTGAGGTCTTTGATTGGACGGAAAAGAAACAGACTTGATATTGAAAGATTGGGAAATGACAAAAGACAGAATAAAGCATTTTGATGATGTTACGGTACGCCTCAGACTGCAAGGTATTCCTATAGGCACTACAATTCAAGCCATCGGTTTGGCATCTTTTCAATATACCCAGAATATCAGGATATGGGGTGTTACTGCTACTTCTTTGATAATAGCTCTCGGTTCCATCTACCTAATACCAATTTTCTTGCTAGACATACTCCATTACAAGCTATTGCTAATCTCTGTGGAACATGCAAAACAAATCGAGGCGATGCCTAAGTATAAGGACAAGCTTCAGATCACTACAAGGCTGACAAGCCCCAGACTTACAATCCTCCACTGGATATGTGCGATAGTGGTCTATTCGGGTGTGATAATTCTCGGTTTCATCCTGGCATCTTTTGTTAACACAATAACTATTAATTGAGACAAGTGTCGTAGGTTTGCGGCTTGAACACAAAAGTAATTGTCTTTGACATGGACGGAGTCTTGGTTGACATTGAAAGTAGTTGGCAATTTGTCCACAAAAGATTCAATGTGAACAACACAGACAACCTCAAAGAATTTCTTAATCATATAATCAGCTATGATGAATTTATGGAAAAGGACATCGCTCTCTGGAGGAGAGTGAATATAGAAACTCTCAAAAACATCCTCTCAGAAGTTCCTTTAATGAAAGGCGCTGAATTAGCAGTTACTCAACTACGAAAAGAGGGATACAAAACCGCCATAATTAGCGCTGGAATTTCAATTCTTGCAGAACGCATTCAGCAAGAGCTCAGAATTGACCATATTTATGCCAACAAGATAATAGCCCATAAAAACGGGATTCTAACGGGAAAAGGAGAAGAAGTCGTCAATCTACTAAATAAAATAGCTGTGTTAAGAGAACTTGCTTCGAAAGAGCATATGACTCTTCTAAATTGTGCGGTGATAGGCGACACCATTTTTGACGTCCCCGTGTTCAAAGCAGCGGGATTTAGTATCGCGTTTAATACCAATAATGAGCAAGTCAGAGAGGCAGCAGATGTAGTTGTCGAGGGTAAAGACCTGAAAGATATATTGCCATACTTCATTCGATGAGTGTTTCAGGCGCTATTAGCAGCTCGTTACCCTTCTTTACAATGGCATGCACGCGTGATATTAGCCACGTCGCGCGCGCTCTGTTATTTCCTCCAAACATTTATTCATTTAGAAGCCGTCTGCTCACAACCACTCACAAAAGAAAAACTAAAAGAAACTGAATGGAAAGTGAATAGAAAGGTTAGTTTACGGAACATTTTTTAACCGTAAACGGTTGCTAAAGGCTGAATCCAGCAAGTTCCCGACCAGTTTCCTTTTTCTTATCATTGTGAATTACTATTTCTCTGTAGTCAGATTTTTTTAGCTCTTTCACGTACCACACTAGCTGCTTATTATAGCATATGCTTGAGGCTGCTCCTAAACAAATCTGCGCAAGACCTAATGGTTGTTAGAACCGGCCCAGCAGAGGCTGTAAGGATGTAACGCAATCGGATAGGAATTATTAGAAACCATTTCGGGTTCCCAACGGTCATTATGATTTCAAGTAGATCTGTCGTAAAGAATACGCAGCCTATCGTAATTAGGAAATATACAACGCTTCGATACGTCTTGATCCCCTCCCCCCCCGTTTTTATCATGAGGTAATCGCTGAAAAGCATTAGATTCACGCTTTGACACCGATGAAGGTTATGTACAAGTTTTAACGCAGATGTCGAATATCGACTCGTCTCCAGAGGTGGAGGCGACATTTATATCAAAGATTCCGCAGTAATCTGATGGATTACTTGCCTTTGCCAGTGGTTCAGATGCCGTTCAAAGATGAATGTGGAATATGTGGCAGAGTTTTCTCGTACAGCTATCTTAGGCGATGTCAGAGATGTAAACGCTTGTTCTGCAGAGACTGCATGGTACCAGACGTTTCAACAGGTGATCCTACAAAAATGCTATGCCTAAATTGTGCAAGAAGAACTGTTTCACCACGTTCCGTTGGCAAGTATGACCCGCTTAGACGCTACTTAATGTTTAGAGCTGCCTTCACAAATGTCGTTAAGCTTCATTTTGCCAAAATAGATGGAATAATCAGCGACAACTTGCCTATGAGTGCATTTCGTAACGAAAAATGGTGGAACAATTCATCAAGTAGCGGACATGCGAAGTCATGGTTGGACGCTGGATGGAGAATGCATGAGGTGAACTTACTAGAAGGCTACGTCGTTTTTCAAAAAGTGAAGAGCGTACGCACTAAAGACTATAGAAAGAAGAGGTCAAGAAAGAAAGCTAAGAACCCTTTCACGCCAGCACCCTACCGTTTTCCAAGAAGCAGAAAAATCTCAAAAACCAAAGCAGCCAAGCTTTATGCAAGACTCAAAAATCTGGAACGTAAAAGAGCTGCTATGCCAAAATATAGAGGCAGTTTCAAGCCGAAATCAGCACAGGAGAAAAGGATGTACAACTCAGAAGAAAAACCAAAATAGCTTAAAAATATCTAGCTTACTCTAATAGTAATCAAGCGGCCGTCGTCTAGTCTGGTTTAGGACACAGATGCATGAGTGCGGTGTAAGCCTTCCAAGCCTGTGATCCCGGGTTCGAATCCCGGCGGCCGCACCA
>Ga0209986_10002127_pt1 | contig 18385 bp, 22 predicted proteins | sample BlataG_FD_183168 | JGI IMG/M metagenome (GOLD analysis project Ga0209986, IMG submission 183168) | Deep subsurface microbial communities from Black Sea to uncover new lineages of life (NeLLi) - Black_00105 metaG (SPAdes) (version 2) | ecosystem: Environmental > Aquatic > Marine > Oceanic >... | reverse complement strand
AACAGAGATGGATAATGGGGACATAAATGTTACAGCCAATGATTTACTTTTCTATACCTTCTCCAGCACCGACATGAAAAGCTTTGCGCGTTTCGAGGCGGCTATTCCTCAGAGCGTCACCATAGGCACCTGCTACGTGCAGCTTTATGTCTCTGGTGCAAGCACCATGAATCAGAACATCTATTTCGAGAAGGCTGCCAGTCCGTCAACCTGTTCTGGCGATAACAATGACATATCCAGTAGGACTACAACCACCGCTACTGTATGGTGGAGCGAAGTTTGGGGCAGCACTGGCGTATGGGAAGGTGCTGACATCGAACTGAAGACAGTATTACAGGAAGTAGTTAACGCCTTTACTACCACTTATGTGGCGTGGATTTCCAAGCGACACTCAGTAACCAACCACACCGCAACAGCTAGGACGGTTGATTTTAGCCCAAGCTTGTCCCCAAAGATACATATTGAGTACAGTGTAGGCGATGCTATACCATCAGGTAGGTCTTATGCTCAAGTATTCTAGGAGGAACCATGAAAATCTTAATCAACACTGTCCTAGATTTTCCTCACCTACGTATCCCTCGCTACCAGGAAACACCACATATAGCCTGGATGGTTGCCCATCGCTTACATGAGCTTGGCCACGAAGTGACAGTGGTAGCGCCAGTGGGTTCTGAGTATGTTGATGGTATTGAGGTCATAGGATGTGATCCCGTCAAGGCGCCAAACTTCATGGCCTATGAATCAGAGTTGGCAGCATTCCAGCTATACAAAGACCGCATCCGTGACTTCAATGCAATCCATGACTTCTCCAATATGCACATTCCCTCTCTCTTCACGGAAGACTTACCGATCCTCAATGTAGTCTGGCACAATCCTGTCAATGCCTACCCACGAATCTTCCGTGAGCCATCCTATAACATAGTTGCGATCTCGGAGTTCGGTGCGGAGATGTTTCGGAAGGTCTACAATCAGGAAGCAAGGTACCTGGAGACTGTCTGCATGGATTTGTCCTTCTATAAGCCAGACCCGTTGGCAACTGTGCTTGGTCGCCACATAACCCTAGGTGCAATGAATCCTGTAAAAGGTCACCATGATGCAATCCGGCTCTGTCGGAAAGCAGGAGTGCCACTGTTGGTTGGTGGCTTCCTCGGCCTCGTTGACCATCCTTCCTACCATAATACAGTCAAGCGTATGTGCGGAGGTAGCATTACATGGGTAGGGGAGGTCAGTGAGGAGAAGAAGATTAGCCTCCTGCAAAGGTCCTGCTCCATGATCTTCGCTTGTGGACAGCCAGAGGTGCACAGCGGAAAGGTGTACAACGCCTTGGCCTGCGGTTGTCCAGTAGTTACTTGGAATAGAGGAGCAATGAAGGAGGTAGTGGGCGATGCTGGCTATGTGGTAGACACAGAGGACGCATTCATTGAAGCAATCCATAACGTGGAATACTTTGACAGGAGCCTATGTGTAAGGAGGGCGCAAAGGTGGGATGTGATTAAGGTCGTGGACAGTATAATCCCTGTGTATGAGTCAATAGCAGATGGGGAAAGGTGGTAAACGTGAAGATCGGATTTGTTGGCTTAGGCAAGCTCGGACTTCCAGTGGCGCTAACGATAGCCTCCAAAGGCCACAAAGTCTATGGATTTGACACAGACATAGACAAGATGAGGCGATACGCGAATGGAGAGTCTGGGTTGTGGGAACCAGGTATAGACCAAAATCTAGTGAGGTGTCTTGATGACAATTCTCTTCGGCTACAAGGGCAAATCAATAAGGCAGTTGCGGATTCCAACATCATCTTTGTCGCCGTGCCTACCCCACATGAACTCGGTTATGGCGGAGAGATTCCAGACCGGCTACCTCCAAGGGACTTTGACTACTCGTATCTTAGGCAGGCTTGTAAGGCGATTGCCGAGATCAATCCAGCTGGCGTTGTGGCAATCATATCCACGGTTCTCCCCGGAACCTCACGTCGTGAGATACTCCCGATCCTTGGAGACCACTTCATCTACAATCCAGCCTTCATAGCCATGGGCCAGACAGAAGAGGACTACCTCGATCCAGAGTTTGTCCTATGTGGAGGACCCGATGGCCCCGCCGGAGTCCTCCGCGAGTTCTACTCAGGGATGATGGAAGCTCAGTTCCTTCATGGCACCTTTGAAGAAGCAGAATTGGTCAAGATTATGTATAATACCTTCATTGGCTGGAAGATTGTCTTCGCCAATACGGTCATGGAAATATGCCATAAGATTGGCAATGCCAATTGTGACCGGGTATCGTATGCGCTTGGCCAAGCCACCGATCGGATCATCAGCAGCAAGTATATGTTTGGTGGTATGGGTGATGGTGGTGCCTGCCACCCCAGAGACAACATAGCCATGTCTTATCTCTGTGAGCAGTTGGGCATTGCCTACGACCCATTCAGTTTCATCATGCGTATACGAACCGAACAGGCAAGGTACCTAGCTGACTTGGTACTGGAAGAGTTGGTAAAGGATGCTGACCTTGATTTGAAGGTGGTGATTATGGGGAAGACATACAAACCAGATACTGACCTATTGGATGGCTCCCCCTCCCTCCTGCTAGGTCATATACTGAAGGAGCGTGGTGTGGAAGTGCAATGGTACGATCCAGCTGTATGCAAATCAACCATTGACCGTACCCCGCGTGTGTTTGTGTTGGCTACTCCATGGACTGACCTAGTCTACTATGACTACCCAACAGGTTCAGTCGTCATTGATCCTTGGGGTTTGGTCATGGCCGACAATCAGAACTTTGTGAAGGTTGTCAGAGTTGGAAGGTCACGATGATTGACCTTGCATTAGTTATGCTTCCAACACCGCACTTGCAAAATCCACTTGCCTTCCTTAACCTTGGCATCATGTACGTGGCAGCCGCCGCCGACGCCTCCGGGTTTGATGTCGAGTTGGTAGACATGAGGGATGGCATTAACCTAGACCTGATTCCTCGGGCCAAGTTCGTTGGCCTATCTGCGACCTCCGATCAGATTGCAATGGCCAAGTTTGTGTCCAGAAGCGTATCCAGTAGAACGATAATAGGTGGCCCACATGCCTTCCATAGACCTGACGATTGCCTGGGTGTCTTTGACACAGTGGTAGTAGGTGAGGCCGAATACGTAATCCGGGAAATATTGCTGGAGCAGCTGGATGACTTGGTGGTACCGGACCGGATACTTGACCTTGACCATGTTGCCTTCCCAGCCTATGATATGCTTCCGAAAGACCGCTGTTTCAGTGATGCTATGTTCACCGGCGAGAAGTATGGTACCGGGCCATTGACTGCCAGCATAATGGCCTCCAGAGGTTGCCCATTTGATTGTGCCTTCTGTGGCATTATGTATAGGAAGGTTGTCAGAAGAAGTCCATTCAATGTGGGCAGGGAGGTAGAATGGCTAATGAGTCTTGGCGTTACTCACTTTCGCTTTGGCGACGATAACTTCACCCTCAAGAGAAGCTGGTCGATGGCCGTTGCTGATGAAATGCGGCGTCTTGGTGCTAAGTGGAAATGTATAACTAGGGCTGACCTCCTAGATGCAGACCTTTGTGAGACATTGGCTCAGGATGGTTGCAAGGAAGTGAGCATAGGCATGGAGTCAGGAAGCCAGGAAGTTCTTGACTTGGTGCGGAAAGGTATAACTACCGATAACATAAGAGTTGCAATTCAGAACATACGTTCTGCGAAAATGATCTCCAAGGTGAACATCATAACTGGACTTCCAGGAGAGACCGAAAGGAGCTTTACGGAAACTCAGAACTTGCTTCTGGAAACAAAGCCTGACAAATGGGTACTCAATCACTTCTGTCCGTTTCCTGGATGTCCTATTGAAAAGGATCCTGAAGCCTATGGTGTCATCATTGAGGAAAAGGACTTATCCAAGTACACGCAGTTTCCAAGTATGTCCCTGCATTCCATCAGTGGAGAGTCTGAGCCGCAAGACCCGATGATGTTAATTCAACGACATTGGAGGATGATGAAATGGCTGACAGAGAATCTTCCGCCAAGCTCGCAGCCTGTATAATCTGTAGGGACTCTGAGGCAACCATAGTTGATTGCATCAAGTCCATAGCCAAGTTCTGTGATTTCCTGAATATCACCGACACCGGCTCCACAGACAAGACCATCCAACTCATCAATAGAACCTGCAAGAAAATCAAGCTCCCGTACCTCCTTACTGAGTTCGAGTGGGTGGATGACTTTGCGGTTGCCCGCAACTTCAACTTCGACCAACTCCCAGCAGACTATGATTGGATGCTATGGATAGACTCCGATGATACCATCGAGGGTGTGGAAGACGGTTTGAGGAAGTTGATTGGAGGCGCTAGGGAGGAAGTCGGCGCCATTTGGCTTCCATACCATTACTCCCATGACGAGTACAACAACTGCACTACCTTGTTTGTCCGTGAGAGGTTGCTGCGAAGGTCAGTTGGCTGGAAGTGGCAGTCCCGCGTACACGAAACGGTGGCTCCGCAATCTGAGACCGCCATGGTGAAGGACCACTCCAACTGGATGCTACACAAGCATGTTGGTGGACGAGCAGATAGATCGGAACGGAACTTCCGCCTCCTGTCTAAGATGATAGAGGAGGATCCAAAGAACAAGAGAGTATGGTTGTACCTTGGCCACCAGCACTTTGCTACTGGGAAGCATAAGGAGGCTGCTGAGTGGTACCTGAAGTTCGGTGAGGATGAGGAAGCAGTTCCGGTGGAACGCTACCAGGCTCTCACCTACGCCGCTCGTGCCCTAAGAGGACTGGGTATGCCAAAGAATGCCATTGCGGCAGACCTCACAGCGTTGGACCTGTACCCGAATTGGGCTGATGCCTATGTTGGCCTATGCTTGTCCTATGTAGCTGGAGGTCAGCTAGACAAGGCTATCTATTGGGGTGAGGAAGCAAAGACAAAGGAGATGCCAGAGGAGGTAATCTTCATCAATCCTCTAGACTACACCTTCAATGTGTACCTTGGCCTACAGGAGGCTTATGCGAAGAAAGGCGACATAGACAAGGCAATAGAGCACCTCAATGTGGCTATCCAGGTGCGGCCAATGCCGGAGTTGGAAGAAGCCCGCAATAGGCTATATGAGGCGAAAGGCAGGTCAGCTATTGTGTATGGAGTCAAAGCGTTGGTCAATGACCTCATTCGCCATGGTGACATCATAACCCTAGCAAAGCTACCTGATGTGCTGCCTACGTGGATGGAGGAAATCCCAGAAACCGCGAAGATATTGGAACTTGTCCATCTCCAGTCCTGTTCCATTGTGCGCGAAAACCGTCCAACCATGGTTCGTTCTGCGGAGGGAGTTGAGCCTAGGGGTCGTGTCCTCCAACTCGGTGACGATTTCTTCGATGCCGATGATTGGGCATACTCCGATACAATTGCCTGCTATGGAATCATGGAGTCCTCTGACATCAGGCTGGATGAGGCGCTGGCTCGGATGGAGCAGTACGGTGACCGAGTGATAGTGGAACTAGACGATACTCTCGGTGCTAGAAGGTTTTCCCTTCAAGAGGTAGAGAGGGCGGTAGTAGCCCCACATCGACACATCAACCAACTCTACAAGGATGGCACAAAGATAGTCATTGACTGGGACCACATCATACCCAATCCGGAAGACTACCGTGCAATACAGTTCTTCTGCGGGCCGGGATTTGAGCGTTGGAGTCCACTCACTATAGAGCGTCAGGGCTGCGGTGGTAGCGAAATATCAGTGGCTTGGCTAGCAGATGCTCTCACACGTCTGGGGCACAGAGTAGCTGTGTGGGCTGAAGCTCAGGGCATCTACGACGGCGTTGTGTACATGCGCGGCTACAACCCGGATAGCCCATGTGAGTTCCTCATATCCAGCCGCGTACCTGAAATCCTTGTGAGCCCAAAGCCTTGCATCAAGGCTCTGTGGATGCACGATGTCCATTATGGACCAAGGCTCACACCAGAAGTCTGCGAGCATACGGACGCCATCGTTGTACTCAGCCGTTGGCACCTTAACCTTATACTCCAAGCATACCCCTTCCTCCAGCAGTGCGAGGTTATAGATATGAGGAATGATCCATTGACCTACGATGATAACCCTATGGGAGATAAGGGCTGGGAGGAAGGACTCAACCTCAAGACTTCCCTAGCGGAAGAGGTCAAGCTGGAAAATCCCCCAACCATCTTCATCGTCTGTGATGCGATACGGCCAGAACAGTTTTCCTGCTACAGTGAGGTACCTAAGGATCCAAACAGAGTCATTTGGATGTCCAGTGTGGATAGAGGTCTGGAGCAGTTGCTTTGGATGTGGCCAAAGCTTCGGAAGTCCTATCCAGACCTTACACTCAAGGTCTTCTATGGCTGGGAATACTTCGACAAGACCTTGCACATCCCAGAGCAGCGAGCACTAAAGGATAGGCTCCTGAAGCTGCTTGACCAGAAAGGCATTGAGTGGTGTGGAAGGAAGAATCCTACTGAGCTGGCCAAGGAGCTAGCAGAAGCCAACTACTGGATATACCCACCACATCCCTTCCGAGAGACCTGCTGTATAGCTTCCATGGAGTGCCAGATGTCTGGTGTCACCTGCATTTACAGGCAGAATGGGGCACTTGGGGAGACCATAGGCGATAGGGGCACCCCCATTCCCGCAGATGCCGACTTGGATACCGCTGCGGATATAGCCATCAAGGCCATGAAGCTTACCGACCTTGATCTCATAGACAGAGGGGAGGCGTGGGCAAAGCGGCATTCTTATGAGGATTTGGCTCAGCGGTTCCTTAGAATCTACCAACACTGTCTTGACAAGAAGAACAGGACGTGATATAATCTAGTAAATGGAGGTGGAGGATTGCATACCTTAGAAATCTTCGAGTTTGTGGCTAGAAGCATTGGTGACCTTGTCCTCAGCGGCATTTGTGATGCTGGCGCTACCTCCACCTATATGTACGATACGGAGATTGTGGCGGAGAATGACAACCAATACAAAGGCTATCACATAACATGGGGCCTTTCCCCCACGAATGCTGGCCTTACTGGCATAATCAGGGGGAACACCGTCGCTTCCAATTCCATCGAGTTCTGGAAAGCAATGGCTAGTGTCCCAACCATCGGTGACGAATACTTTGTAACCAAGCACTCTTCCTACAAGGACTACCTCGCATTGATAGGTGATGCTGGAAGGATTGCAAGGGCGGCTTGCTATGTTCCATTCTCTGCTACCATGTCATTGGTGCCATCCCAGTGGGTCTACCCTGTGCCTTCTGGTTTCTCTTATGTGTATGGTATGTGGAAGGTACCAAGTGGCTCCACCGATTATAGCATTCTTGAGGCCAGACAATATATAGATCGGAGAGGTTGGCGTGTACGATCCAACCCAGCAGGCACCATGGTCTTCGACTTTGATGCAAGGTTCGTTGACCCCGATAATCATGATACGGACATGATTCAGGTACTCGGTTATAAGAGGCCATATGTGCCAACCTCAGCAGGCACCGCTAACGTAACCACAGACTTTGAGGGCCTGGATTCCTTCATCTGCAATAACGTAGCGATGGGCCTTTGTGCTCGTATGATTGATGAAGGCCAAGCATGGGCTATGAAGTACGAGCACTTCCGGCGCCAACAGTCCTCCCTCTACTCCATGATCCGGACCCATCTCCATGCAGACTCCGTGAAGGTCGGCTAATGGATTGTCCCCGTATGTGGCCGCCGTATGCAAGAGATTCCGTATGGGAGAGTTTGTGATGGCTGCGGAGAGACCGTTAAGAAGAGTAGCCAGGGAAGATCAGGCCCTAAGAGCAGAAGTTCAGGGCCTGAAGAACCGGCTAGTGGTAGTAGAAAAGGAACTGAAGAGGATACAATCTCAGAGGGGGGTGGCTAGCTAATGAGTGGACCGGTTTGGTTGGAAGATTTCCTATATAATATCAGTCGTTGGTATAGGCCAGCATATGTTTCTCCGCTCACTCCACCGACCATAATAAACTCCTCCACCTACATCTGCCCCATAATCCACCGCTACTTTCCAAACGCTATAGATGCCGGAAAGGTCAAGATAGGTACCGACCAATACAAAATGTTCACAAAAGAGGACTATGCAAGGTGGTTGCTTTCCAAGAAGTTCCATGAGCTTGACTATTCTGACTTCCGCCAATGTGGTCACTATGCGTGGCTTGCAGCCTCCTCATTCTCCGAGAAGGATTGTTGGACAGGAGCCGCCGTTGGTCCAATTATCTATATGATGCCGGGGACTACCATATACCATGCGAGGATAATGTGTGTGTGGAATGGTGACCTGCACTTCTGGGAACCCATGGATGGCATTTGGACTCCTCCACATACAGTCCTAGAAACTCCAATGCTCGACCAAATCTGGTTGCCTTAGGGGGTACCACCAATGGATAGCCATACTAGCTGGACTCGCAGGATCATTGCAGTTGGTACCATGTTGCCGTTGGTTGGAGTCCTATCCTATCTGTCCATTACAGGTGCGGCAGGCGCACTTGAGGGACTCCTTGGCATAGGTGGTAGCATATCCGGCTTCTACTTTGGGATGAGGGTTGCAGAGTGAAGGTAGTCCTTAATGGCAAGGTCTATCAGCTAACTCCTGGAACTGGTGTATCCCATGAGCACATAGCTGAGTTTCCAGAACACGTCCGCCAACAGGGCCAACAACAAAGGTCAGACCGTGCCCTCATGTCCTCATGGCAGTTCAATAAATTCACTTATGGTCAGGGCATCCGTCGGATGGATATCGATGAGGATAGAGACCTCGAATCATTTTGGGAATCCACCACAGATACCAGGTGGAATGGCCAGGTATTACTTCCGCCAATGGTAATGGTTCCTTCCTTTCCAACTGCTTCATACTCCCATATGGGCCGCATGTGCTTTGGCATAACCGATGTAATACTCGCATCGAAGAAGGTGGGGAAGTGGGCACTTCTCACCTTCAATGACAATGGGTATTTCCAGTGGGGTATGGACTTAGGTGCGAATGAGATATTCCCCGCAGTTGCCTACTTCGATGGCGATTACCATTTCTACGGCGCAAACGGCTCACTGACTGGCTTCATGGTACAGGCCGCAGCTACACCTACCTTCCAGAATATGTCCATATACCATGTAACCGTTCAAGGAGTGGAGAGACTATCCGATGGTTATAAGGTAGGGAACTTTCTTGAGTACGTCGGATCGCTTAACCTTGGTGTCCTTACCAGCAACAATAGAGCTTTCATCCATCCATTCCTATCAGGCACTTATGAAAGTGAAAGCCCCTATTACAAGAAGTCCAGGCTGGGCTATGTCCCTTGGCTAGAGCACACCGTTGATGGGATATATGCTGGGAATGATGAAGGTATATTCCAACTAGATTTCGAGCAGAGAACTTGGACTGAGAAGCTGTCCTTGCTCAATGAGTGGGGAGGGTGGAATTGCAGGCATTGGTGTAACTTTGATGGCACGAACCTCATCTTCCAATATGACACATTCAGCGAGGTTGCTGGTGTTGGCGCTTACAATACCTCGGACAAAGCCTTTGCTAGAATAGGACTGGATGTGGATGATGGGCAACCGACTGGCGCTACCTCGCGCGTCCGCTGCCTACTGTCAACAAAGGATTACATATTTGCTGCAACGAACAAGAGTACCTACTTGGGTGCTTCCCATTGCCAGTTATGGGTGTACGATAGATATGGCTGGCATTACTTCTGCGAGGTACCTTCAGGAGCATCTGTGGAAGAACTGCGTATGGCTTCTTGGTCGTTCAACAAACTCTGGATAGTTCCTACCTACTGTGGAACTGCCGGTACCTCGTATGGCCCATACTATGTAAGGAGCCCTATAGAGAATCCATTACAAGTCCCGACATATTCCTTTGCAACACAAGGCCGCCTTGTTCACCCTGGATTCAATGCCGGTATGCCGGAAATGGACACTACCTTCCTTGAGTATGTTATAGAAGCTGACCAGTTGGCTTCCGGCCGCAAGATTGATGTTTACTATGGGTTGAACAATGCCGCACCATCTACGCACTTAGGTACGGCCACTCTGAGTGGTGTCCGAGTGCTGCCATTTGGCGATGGCCTTGGAGTTAATGCAAGGTCTATACAGATGGCGGAAGTCTTGACTAGGGGTTCCGACCAATACATGACCCCTATCCTCATAACCCACCACAGTCCGGTAATCAATTACATGAAGGTGCCGGATACCAGGGAGGTATTCAAGGTTATAATCGACATTGAAAAGTCTGCGGTTGGTCCCAGTCGCCTAGCCTCCACCATCGCAGACGAGATATTCGATCTGAGGGACATCAAGACAATGGTACCGTTCTACTATGCCCATGTGCCTACCAAGAGTGTGAAGCTCATGTCAATTACATCAGAGGAAGTCGGTGAGGTACATTCCGAGGGGCTGCCCAAAGAGCTAGTCAGTGGTTATATAGAGGTTGTCCTCGCTGAACTCCTCTAACCTCCCCAAGTTTCCACATACTTCACCTTATATGGCACATGAATGCCATTCAGGTAATCAAGCCCAGCAGGTAACTTCACCTTACCCGTAAATAGCAACTCGTCGTGGGCCTGCAACACCATCAGCAAGTGCTGGCACATAACCATGCCCATCTTTACCAACTCCGCAGCGCCACCTTGTATAGGGTAGTTAATGGCATACCGCTTTGCCTGCTCCTGGACTCCATATTCATAACTGAGGAACTCCTCGATGAAGATTTTCCTGCCCATAGGTGTAGTTGTATGGTAAGTATTGGCAGCCGTTTCCTGTGTGGAGATAATCCAGTCCGCTGCTCCAGTGAAGGTATTAAACCATTTCTTCCTAAACTCCGCAGCCGTATAGTAGTCTATGTTGACCCCTTCTTTCTGGCAATACTTCATTAACCCAACATCTGTCTCTCCATATGAGATTCCATAGTTAATCCCCTTCGCTACCCTTCTATCGGTTGCACCAATCTCCACCATCGTTGCATTGTGTATGTCACCGTTTGGATCCGCAAATATCTCCAGCATCTTCTTGTCATTGGACTCATGTGCAAGGACTCGGAGTTCAATCTGGTTCCAATCAATGTCCGTGAATGGCCCAACGAACATTGCCCGCAGCTTCTCCGGGATGTTCTGCATGTTCAACCTGGCGCTACCCAATCTGCCCGTGACTGTAGACATATGATAGTGACTATAGGCCCTCTCCTGCCCGCTAAGTGGCTTGATATACGTGCTCAGTAGCTTCGATGATCTACGATACAGCAGTACAATCTGGGCTAATGGGTCAGCCAATGGAAGCAGGATTTCATCCCTGGTATCGTAGGAGAGCTTGCCTGTCTTCTTGGACTTCCTCAACGGCAGGATATTGTTCCTATTTGCGAGTGTGAAGCCGACCTGCATTGGAGAGCCAGGATTGAACCCGAACCCATCACAGATATTCCTATAATGCTGCACATCCCAGGTCAGCTGCTCCTCTATCTCTCCTCTGACGAATTGGTCAACTTCAATACCGATAAGCTGCATCTTTATGAGGATTGGTAGTAAGGCCATGTCCAACAGGTACGGCTGGTATGTAGCCTCATACCTATCCTTCAGTTCTTCCCATATGGTAAGAGTAGCCTGGGCATCAATACAACAGTGTTCGGCTACCTTATCTATAGGTGCATCCAGCATAGTCTTGCCACCCTTGCACATTTCGGACGCAAGGGTAACGTCGTACCTACCGAACATGAATGAAGCCTGTTGTAATTGCAGAGGCAGGTTACAATGCCTACACAGCAGCATGGTGTCCATGTTGTGCTCGGATATGATACCCCATTCCTCCGCAATAGCTGCCATGTCGAACATGGCATTGTGGTAGACCTTCAGCTTTGCTGGGTTCTGGATGAAATGGAGTACATCCTCTATGTACGCGGAATCAACGGGGAAGTAGTAGGAGTCTGCGGGGCTGGTAGCAATGCCAATGCCTATCGGTGTTGTGTCCTTGAGGCTAATAGTCTCTATGTCCACAGCTATGGTATGTGCAGAGGAGAGGTCTTCCATCATCCTCTCATCGGACATCTTCTTCAGGCCCCGATAGGCAAAGTTCATCTTCTATCTTCCCGGTCTTAGCCTATCAATCTTGAACTTCTCCCCATGTGCCTCCACCCACTGGTCATGTTCCTTCTTCAATATCTCCATTGAGTTACCTTCAGCTACGAAGAATGGACATGACCATCCGTGCCGTGTACAGAGGAACTTCCTAGAATCATCAGCAGCCAGGGTCAATGGGCAATCAATCGCTAGGTTCAATTGTGACCCCAAGGACAGGATGCGCTGGGCAAGCTCTCCTTGTTGGCAGGGTAATGATTGTTCCATACCATCTTCTCTAACCAAGTCACTAGCCATGTGCCGCTGGAGTTGCAATCACCGCACCATTCGTCGGTGGCATTCTTTACACAGAGCGGATTCCAGTATGGAGGCAAACTCTTCCCCGCTTACAAATCATTTATCAACCTCTCTATTCCAAAGATAGCAATGCCAGCGAACCCAACAATCTCCACCCATAGTATCCATGGGTTAGGCTCACGTATGAGTATTCCACCATTGGTCAATATGAGGATGAAGTGTGTGAGGAAGGCTGCCGCACAGCCAATCAACATTATGTCGGCTAGTATCCTTCCTTTCACCATCCTACTCTTGCGCTTCCTATGCTTCCTCATGGCTTCCTCCTCAACACAATGATATCCTCATGGCGGATTTTTGGTTGATTTGGGTTCTGCTTTTCCGTCAGTTGCCGGAAGAAGGTCGTTGAGTACCTCCTATGCCAGTCTAACAACTCAAACCCCAGCGGCTGGCAGACCCTCATCAAGTCCATTGACAATTGTTGCAGCTGGCCTCCCTTCACGAAGTCCTGTATGATGATGGTCATGGTACCACCGACACGAAGGCTATTGTATAAGCCTCTGTAGACCTGCCTCATAGCTTGCCCATACATGAACTTCGATAGTCTTCCAATGTTCTCCTCTGACTTCTTATAGATAGCAGTACCTACGTGTATGTCCTCCTCCAGCTTCGACTTTTGCCCTCTGATGTTGGAGTAAGGTGGGCTGAAGATGATATGGTCGGTGCCCGCGAGTGGCAGGTACAACCTGCAATCGCCACAGAGTAGCACCCAGTTGGAGGTGCCCAACCCCGCCATGTTCCTTCGTATCACCGCCTGGAACTCTTCCTCCAACTCGATCATAACCACGTACCTGTCCTCAGTTGTTGCCCACCCTAATGTACCACTTCCAGCCATTGGGTCAAGCAACCTATCACCTGGCTTCGTATAGTACCTGACCAGTTCTTGTATCATGTATAGGTTCATGGGCGCCGGATGCCCCTTAGTTTCCTGCTTGAAATACTTCCGCCATTCCCGCGTATCAGGGCCAAACAGTATGTATCCATCATCGTCGCGGGCCCATTCAGGAGCGAACTCAGGCTTTGTTTCCATATCCATCATCAATCCTTTCGATGTCTACCTTAGCCATAATACCTCCTCATACTTTCTACGTCCCTGCCACTAATCTCACTTTTTATTACGAACAAGTCCTCGACGGTCAAACACCTTGGACATTGCACGGCTCTGCGATTTGACGGATGTTGGAAGACTGCACCACAGCCATGCCTAACCGTGAGCATATTGACCCGCTTCGTCCAGCTTGCTCCAGTGATGTCCCAACTGGAAGTCTTCTGTTGACTAGTTTCCTCCACTACGTCCATCACAACCTCTATGATGCTCGGAGTATGTTAATGGCCACAATGACAAGCATCAATATGACCACCGCGAATCTCAGGTTTCCAATGTTCATCACAACCCCCTCCCCAATTGTTAGCTGCCAACCATGCTGTTGTAGAATGTTTTCCATCCTATAGCCTCCCTATACTCCTCAATATATCCTCTGCGAGTTTCTTCCCAATACCATCGACTTGCATCAGGTCTATCCCATCCTGGCAGAAGACCCCAAATGGTGTACCGAACTCCTTGATTAGAGCTTTTGCCCTCACCTCCCCAACCTGCACACCACTCAATCCCATCAAGGTCTCTATGTATGGATTAGGCTTCATTATATTTGGCTTCTTCTTGAGGTACCGTTGAAACGTCCTGTGTTCATCCTTCTTGGAGTTGTTATAGGTGGAAACCAAAGTCACTGCCGTACTGAAGTAATCGGAGGTGTGATAACAGGAGATACCCAGCTTGTCATAGCGATATAGCACGGCTTGAATCTCATGGTACGGTGTGGCATATGTTCGGTATGGAACCTGAAACTTACCTCCTTTCACTGACTTCCACCACACTGTGCCTTTCCCATGCGGTGACATGAATCCTTCCACTAGCAGTCCGCATTCATCGGCATGTTGTAGTCCAAGGATCAGCCTCTTTTCCAGGCTATCATCTTTGATGCTGCCAATTAAGTCCCCAACCGACTTCCTCTCAATCGTTATCGAATGGTCAGTGACCCAGAAGTAATCCAGCAACCCACCAGCATTAAGTGGAGACACCTTCACATCCACTGACTGCGAGAGGAAGTTCAGTATCTCTATCGGCTCAAATACATCAACCAGGAGTGGGGTAGCTTCCAAGGGCCGCCATCCTTAAGACCTTTATCTTTGCTTCCAGCTTGTCGTAGGTTGGCTCCACTGTCTTGTTCCCAATCAAGCTAAGCACTAGGCCACAGGACATTACTTCACCAACCGGCTTAACCATTCCTTGCTGCTTCTCCAACTCCATCCATATAACATAGTCCACGAGGTTTCCAGTGTATTTGAATCCATCCACTTCCCTCCCTGCCGACGCGTATTCTATGAGTTTGTCGTTTACCATTTGGCTCTTGTAGATGGGGCGTAGGTGGTGCACAAGGACAAGGTTCTTATCTGTTCCCCTGATGGCATAGATCAGGGACGCCATGCGGTTGTTAGGCTCTCCGTACTCCTTTGATGTTAGGCTTGTTCTCTTCTCCTTACCAGGAGTAGCTGCGTTCTTGAGGTTGATTTCCTGCAACCAAGTTGTATGATCTATCCACCACAGTATGGTTGCAGTATCAAAGGTAATGGTTGCATACTGGTTACCTTCCACATACTTCTGATAGTCGGAATAGAACTTGTCCCATACACCCTTGATGTCACGGTTCTTTTCCGGGCCGAACCCTAACGGTGTAGGATACCTGACTACTGTTATGTCCTCACCTTCATGCCTCCACAAGGCCCTCTCCACAGTGGCTATGTCAAACTCCAATGCAATCAATGGTTTGGGGAAGGTCAAGGAAAAGTCTGTCTTCCCTGACTTCAATTCCCCAGCGACTGCCATTACTCTACCCATCACCAACTCCTTCACTATTTTCGTGGAACCTCAATGGCTTCATATCATAGTTAGTACCACCGTCCGACAGTAGTTACTGTTCATCCTTTCCTCCTTAGTTTATTCCAACATACAGTATTGTATTGGATGGTGCCATCTCCTCACTTCTAGCAAAGTGCAAACAAGCAATCCTCTTTATCCGGGTCTCCCTAGACGCATCGGCAATCTCATCAATGGTTAGTGGTGGGAAGTTTCCTCCGCCGATAAAGATGAACTCAGTATTGCCGACTAACGGACGGTATCCATCAGTTGGCTCAATATTTTCAACCATGCCTCACCTCCAGCCTCTTTGCAAGATCATCACACGCCTTATCTATGCAGCGGTTACATGGCTTTACCAGTATCGCAATGGTATAGGGAGTGCCTCTCTTTTCTGGCAGCAACGGTGTTATCTTCTTGGTGACAAGGTTATCACCACATACCATGCACTTCGTTTGGATATCCAATCGGTTACCTCCTTATGATAGAACTTTCCTCATCTCCCGCATCTCACCTTATACCGGCAATTCTTGCATTCCCATGCTCTGCACCACTGTCCTGGCTCCAGCACCCTCTTTCCAGTGATCTTCTCTACCAGCACTTGCTTCCTGAGGAGGATATTCTCCCAGTTATCTTTCAACTCCTGCCCTTCCCAGACAATGTGGTATCCTTTCATTTCCGGTGGTATGATGTAGAACACCACCAAATCGTACTCCTTCACCTGCAGTACCCAGCTATACCCCATCATCTGCTCCAGCCAGGTCTCTGGCAAGGTCATCGTTGTCTTCTGCCGGGTTGTCTTCAGTTCGGCCTTGCCCGCTTCCAACGTCACGAAGTCTGGGCTGACCCAAATCCCATCCAACTCCACCGGCTCATGTACCTGCTCCGGCCTAAGCAGCATCTTCTCCATACCGAACCCAACTGCAAACAGCATAAGCTCCTTGTCTGTGTGCTGAATGCGGTTTGGGTCGACGAGGTCATAGTATGACCTCTCCAAGCAGTAGATGCAGTCGGTCATGTGGATACCTTTTGGTCTGCCCTCGCCACCCATGTACTTGGCTCTAAGCTCGGCCAACATCTGGTTCCTAATCACTAGATTATCTATGATCTGCATTCTCACCTCCTTCCTGTGCCTCCGCTGGGTGGCTGGTATGCAAGCAACCACCCAGCTTCAGCACTTGGTTACCCTATGACCGTGTAGATTCCGGTAGCAGCGTCCTTGACGACCTTGCCCAGCGCCAACTGTACGGGAATCCATGTTTGGTCAATGAGCTGGCTCTGGATAGGATCGGCTTTGACCAGCGGATCCTGCAGGGCGGCACCTAAGAACTGGGCGTCATTCTTGCCATTGAGCAGGATCAACAGGTGTGCCTCTATGGTCGGTATTGCGGCACTGCCGCCCGCGACTCCTGCCGACAGACCATCGAGGCTTTTGACCTCCCATACCTGTCCAATGATCGGCTTCTTGTGTCCTGCTTCATCCACTTCCTGGCTCTCGCCGTACTCCTTCATCCGCGAGACCATGTGGTGCATCTTGCCAACCTGCGCTTCGAGGTCAACATCATCCCGACCAACACCCAATACAGCAGCGTACGAGTCCCCAAGTATGCCCCACCCACTGTTCTCAGCGGAGCTATACTTGACCTGCAAGACCGCTGTAGGGAACAGGTACGGCATTGTGGCTTGGATGACCTCGATCTCACCGTAGTTGAAGTCGTAATAGATGTTGTTGAACCTCGTTGCTGGCATGATGACCAGCAGCCTTCCGTTGAACTCCACTAGCGGAGTCTTGAAACCGGTAGCCATCAGTCCCTTGAAGCTAGGTTTTGGTATGTCTTCCATACCATTTTACCTCCTCTTTCTTTCACTGCCAGGCAATGCTTCCTATTCACCTCCTTCCATCCACTGCACAGTAGCATACATCAAATCACCTTGAATCCACAGGTATTCCTATCAAAGTGCAGCTTCATCATTGGATACTTGTTCTCTGAATCACGGGTCTTGTCGAAGGTAAGTAGAAGGTTATCCTCGCCACCCGTTGGTCTCATGCCAATAACCGTATTGGTCATCGCAGAGAACTGCATGGAGCCAAGAATCTCCTCCACTCCGAAGTCCACCTTCTCTCCCTTGAGTGTAGAGTGGGCCTTCCTTGTATGGCATACAATAATGACCGCTAACCCGTGGTCAAACTTCAGGGCCAGCATATTGTCCATGAACTTGGACACGTCCTGGCTATCTGAAATCTTCCCGCTGATTGTCGGTAGAATAGGGTCAATGATTACCACCCTTATATCCGGGTGCTGGTTTATTATCGATACTATTTGCTGCCCGCCTGCCGGTGAATCCAGCTTTAGGTAGTGTTCGGTGGAGAGTAGGATGTTGGCGCAAGGAGCAATCAAGCCATGTCCCTTCATGTACTTCCGTATCCTCTTCTGCCACATCGGTTTGGATAGCTCCAACTGTATCACCCATACCATGTTCTTAGTTGTTGGAAACGCCAACCATGGTTTCCCATATGCAATGCAATGTGCTAGGTGGTTAACCATATGGGACTTGTATATGCCGGTTGGCCCATACAGCACATTGAATGAGGTGTCTGTTAATAGGTGGTCATTCCCTACTATGTTTACAATCGGCGGTGCTTTCCACTTCATAAAGTCAGCGTGGGAGGTTGCTTCCATTACGCGCCCTCACAATCCCAAGTCTGTGTATCCATCGACTCACACAAGAATCAGAGACACCTAGTTCCTCTCCAATCTCTGCTTCTGTGGCTCCTTCACGTAGGCGCCTTGTAAGGACTACTTCCAGCGGGTCATCGAGGCTACGCTCCAATAGCCTCATGTGTAGGGTCTTGTACGAGTCGGGCATGATGGTAACACTGCCCAACTGTTTCCGTACTGACCGCTTCAGCCTTGCTCTTCGTGCCCTTTCCATATTATATCACATCCTCTCAATAAGGTCAATAGCGCGTGGAGGAGGACGATGGTTGGCTTGCTAGCGGGTTAGCTTGCCTCTGAGCATCCACCCAGCGACAGCGCCTAAGGTCGTTACCA
>Ga0209986_10002126_pt1 | contig 18386 bp, 21 predicted proteins | sample BlataG_FD_183168 | JGI IMG/M metagenome (GOLD analysis project Ga0209986, IMG submission 183168) | Deep subsurface microbial communities from Black Sea to uncover new lineages of life (NeLLi) - Black_00105 metaG (SPAdes) (version 2) | ecosystem: Environmental > Aquatic > Marine > Oceanic >... | reverse complement strand
TGGCAGGCGAACCATCATTAAATTAGCTGATTGGGCACGAAAAAACAGAATTGATTATAAAACAGCCTATCGTCTATTTCGTTCTGGTAAATTCCCAAGACCCACTGAACAGTAATCAACAGTGGAGATTTTATACTCAAATGTGGACAAAAAGGTGTCGCCGCCAGTTAGACGGAGACTCTAAACGCCTGTGGAGAGGATGTAAGACTTTGCAAATCAAAGATTTGCGAAGCAGCCTCGATGAATCAGGAACCGAACACCATTAGGAGGATGTCCTAGTTGGGTAATTTTCGGGCAACGGAAGAATACCTACATCAGTCACTCAGCATCGGTCATTGGACTTGTGACTATTGGCAATGAGTGCTATATCACACCTGGCGCCGTGGTGAAGGGTGACTACGGAGAGATCAGGATTGGTGATGGCGTTAGCGTACAAGACAACGCAGTTGTCCATGCAAGGCCAGGGGAATTAACCGTCATTGGCAATAACGTGACATTAGGACACGGCTGCATCGTTCATAACGCAGTTATCAAGGATGAGACTGTCATAGGCATGGGAGCCATCGTGTCTGACTATGCAGTGGTTGGTCAGTGGGCGATTATTGGGGAGGGAGCCGTTATTAGACAGAATTTCGAGGTTCCAGACGAGAAGATAGCAGTAGGTGTTCCCGCGAAGGTGATTGCTGACGTGAAGACTCAGCATAAGGAAGAGCTGACCAAGTTCAAAGCCATCTATCGTGATCTCGCGGCGAGGTATCCAGTCGGTCTCAAGAAACTAAAAGACTAGACCAAGGACACCATCTTGTCGCGATTGAACTGCTTGAATGCTACTGCCCACGTGATGACTGCTATGACCACTGCTAGCAGGAAAGATACAAAGTTCCACATCCAGATAGCAGAGGGCTGAACGACTCCGATTTCCATGGATACCAAAGGCGCCATCATTGGTATCATGAATATCATTATGATGGCCCCACTCAACTGATACGCTTCGTAGACTCGTCGTACTTTCCCACTTATGATAATCATGAGTGATACCACAGCAAATAGTACAATTGGCGCAACTACTGCAAGCATAAACAGTCCAGGCAAATCAGGGAATATAATCAACGGCTTGCCAACTCCAAGCAGTATCGCGGCGATGCCGATTGAGGATGCAAGTGTACTCAGTACGAGGATGGCTCCGCAAATCAAGACTGAACTGAGCGTCTTACCCCAAAGCAGCTCACGGTCTGTCAAAGGCGTACAGAGAAGCGGTTCCAGAGTGTTTTGCTCGCGCTCTCCAACTAGAGCGTTGGCAGAAATCATTGTAGCAGGGATAATAGAAAACATCGCAAGCAATGCAGCGGCCATTGGCACGAGGAATGAAGTAATCATCTCCAATTCTGGACCTGTGAGGACAAGAGCCGGACCAGCTACAAGCACTATGGTCATGAGAGGACCGAAAGCCGCACTTAGCACCAAGCTCCACTTTACCATCCTCAGCTCAAGGGCCATCCTGATGTCTGCAATGGCCACTATCATCGACTTGCTTCGCGCCACTAGTCGCCACCTCCTTTCAAAACCTCAAGATAGAGGTCTTCGAGGCTTGCTTCCTCTTCCGCGAACTCGATGATATTCACACCCGCAGCTAGCAGACCTTGCATGAGCTGTGAGTTGTTCTCTAATGGGTCGTCGATAGTGACAACCAGAGAATCAACTCCAACCTTGACAGATTCAACAAAGTGATGAGATTCCGCGATCGATTTGGCCTTCTCGATATCCCCAGTAACGCGTATCAGGTACTCTTGCTTCGCGTGAAGCTGCTCGCGAAGTTCTGCTGTTGTCCCGGTTAGAAGAATCTGGCCCTTGTCGATGATTGCTATGCGATCACAGATACGCTGCACTTCTGAGAGGTTGTGGGAATTGATGAAGAAGGTCTGCTTGTACTCCTTTGCTAGACTTAGGATTAGCTCTCGGACTCGCTTTGCGGCTACCGGGTCCAGAGCAGAAGTAGGTTCATCTAGCAATAGAACATTGGGTCTATGAAGTAGAGCCCTACACAATGCAAGCCGCTGCCTGTTTCCTGTGCTCAATTCGCCGGCTCTGTCATTCTTTCTCTCCCAAAGGTCCATGAATATGAGGAGTTCCTCTATTCGTCCGGGTATCTCTTCATCGGGGACATTATAGAGCTTGGCGAAGTACTCGAGATTCTGGTACGCAGTCATAGAAGGATAGAGTGTATGACTGCCTTCCTCAGGCAGTACTCCAGTTATCTCGCGCACCTTCACTGGATTCTCGATTATGTCAAACCCTCCCACCTGCGCGGTTCCAAATGATGGCTTAAGCAGCGTGCAGAGAAGTCTGGTAGTGGTGCTCTTACCCGCTCCATTAGGCCCAAGCAGCCCGAACACAGAACCCTGTGGTACCACGATGTCCACGCGGTTCAGAGCCTTAAGCTTGCCAAAATTCTTTGAAAGCTGGTCTGTTACAATCTCGCCCACCTTGTGCACCATCTCTGATTAAGCTTGACAGCGACTCATTAAGTTTCAGCGCAATAACTACCGTATCCTGTAAAAAAGGAGCCGGATACTGCACCTGTCACGTAGTAATTATCTTCTCCACTACCGCAGTTGTGGTTTCTTTGATGCCAGGAATCATGTGAATCCGCTTGACTGTTATATCATACAGATCTTCCAGAGTAGGGACCTCAAGTAGAATGATGATGTCATATTCACCAGTTGTCACAGATATCTTGGTAGCTTCCTCAATCTTGCGAAGCTCCTGCAGCACTTCATCAGCCCGTCCGATTTCGATATCCATCAGTATGTAGGCCATTATTAGTTGAGTCATTTCTGAACCACTTCCTTTGAATTATCCATATACATTATCTGTAATCTGCAAGCACGATTAAGGTTCGTACACTTACAACGCCGGGAACCTTCTGTATTTTCTTCAGAACCGCGGATCGTGTCTTAGTCAAGCTCCTGCCCTTAACCCGGAGTAAGTAGTCGTGCTTGCCAGCCAGAGCTGCAGCGGTTTCTACACCCTTGACGTCGAAAAGGGCACCGAGCACGCTCCCGGCTCGAGGATTTACATTTACAAGGACTATTGACCTCACGTCTGCAGCCTGAAGAGCAAGAACACCAACCACAACCAAGGTGACGCCAAATAGCTTCAGCGCCCAGAGGAACACATCAGATGTAATCGCTCCAAAGGCCCCGGGCAAGATGAGGTTTCCAAGAAGGGTTACCGGAATCCCCAGCACAACTGACACGGAAGCAAAGGAGTTGACCACAGCCATCGAACCGCTCCCCAATGCTCTGACATACATCACCATTGCAAGGAAGGTAGCAAGTGCGGAGCCCAACAGCACCCAGAAGAGCGGCATGAATGTCTGGAGCATAAGCGTCCAAGTTGCTGGCGTCATAAGTGGAAGCATCATCAGGCTCATCGAGATGTTCATGAAGAGCAAGGTCCAAAGTCGCATGTTGAGGGAGTCAACCCTGAGACCCGGCCGTATCTCCATCCTCTTAGCCCTCCTCTGCAGATAGGTGTACATCGCAGAGAAGATGTTCATGGGCCCCAGCACAATCAGAAGTGAGGGAATATCAAATCCACCGGGGGTCACACCGACAAGGAGAACACCCAATGTTATTGACACAATGCATTGCACCTCGATAATTGTCGGTATGTCCTTCTCTGCAAGGAGATCACCTAGCAGGAGATAGATAATGACTAACTGGCCGTACGGAAGAATCGTTGAGGCGTCTGTTTGGCCTGCAAGCAAGTAGTAGAAGAATGTCGAGCCTCCGGCGAGAAGCCCACCTGCAATCAAATACTTCATTGGTCGACGCGGAAGAAGTCGAAACCTGCCGAAATCTGGGTCCAGACTATAGCCAATTGGCCGCTTCCGTCCATTATGCTTTCGGGGTATGCTGAGGAATGCAATCAGAACCACTGTGACCCCAAGAGCCAACCACTGCGCCATGAAACCGAATGCAATGGAATCCGAAATCATAGTATTGAGAGCCACGATATCAAAGGACACTGATGCCGTTCTCATAACGCCGGAACCAATCGCCAGAAGATAAAACACGGAAGTAGCAGAACGTTTTCCTACTGGCCTCTGATTCCTACTACTCATGGCATCACTCCCAAATTACTGGAGGAAGAAGAGATCTAATAGACCCTTCTCCGTGTATGAACTTTCACTTGGCTTCATCGGTTTTTGTTTCAGTAGATTCGGTTGCCTCATCTGTTTCAATGACGTCTGTCGATTCTTCAGCTTCAACGGGTTCACTTGATTCCACAGGCCCCTTAACCGCTATAGGCTCTTCGACGATTTCTACCTGCTGCTCGGTTTTAGCAGGTTCATCGACAGATTTAGTCAATTCGGTCGGTGCCTTTCTGACAGATGACTCCTTCTTGACACGGCGCTTGGATTTTGCCGGCTTCTTGGTTTTGGCAGACGCATCAACAGATTTCGCGTCTTCAGTTGGTGCTTCTTCAACAGATGACTGCTTTCTGGCGCGTCTTCCAGGTTTCCCTCTGCGACTCTTGCCATCGTCCGTGGAAGTACGCTGTGCCAAGATGAATTCATCGAAAGTCAGCCGCTTGCCTGCTTGAAGTTTCTCAACAGCAGCTTCGACTCGCACCTGTTCTTGTTCCCTCTGCTGAGTCATCTTGGCGGTCTTTACTGCTTCCCTGCCGCCAACATCGAGCTTCCTGAGTTTGTTATAAATCTCATCGATTTCCGTGCGAACAATCTTGAGCTTGTCCTCGCCATCCTTTACCTTCTTCAGCCATTCGACGAAGTTCTTGTGTGCTGTATCTGCGGCCTTCTTGTATTCCTCAAGCTCTGGTCGTATCCGAACTACCTCTTGATGGTGAATCTGTGACTTTTCTGAGAGCTCGATAACAATCTGATGCGCATCTGAAGCTTCATCCTTTAATCGTCGAGCCATTCTGCGCAGCTCATGAATCTTGTCTTGTTTCTCCTTCTCAAGCCCAATCTTGACCAGCTGCATCTCGAGACCATCGATTTCCTCAACTAGAAACCGCTCATCTTCGATTGAGAGCTGCTCCGTCTGTTGACGCCACTCAAGCTCATTAACTCGCTGCATCATTCTGCGTTGATCATTGGAAGGACTTCCGACGACCTGATCGCGAAGCTCGCGAATCTCCTCATACACACTCTTGATCTGGGCATGTATGGCCGTCCGCTTGTGCTTAGCCTTGCCAATGTCCATGTTGATGCGGTCACGCTCTTCCCGCTCAGCTTTTACGGATTCGATGAGACGACGAACTTCCTTATTGTGCTCGTCGCGATTCATCTTGTATTCGCGCATCTTGTCACGGTTTCTTCGAAGACCCTCTAAGTCCTCGCGTGCTTGTACTTTTAGCTCGCGGAACCTTGTCCGAAGAAACTCAATATTCTCTGGGGCTCTCTCTGCCGCTTCTGTCAAATCGTCAAACCTCAGAACTGGTTCTACTAGCCCTGTTAAACAGGACGGATTCCGTTCTACCCTAGGAAACTGTTTCATTCCCAGAGTAAATCCCTGCGACTTATGAACTCTTAAAAATCTTAGCATAAGACGCGGGTCGAATCACTCCCAGACCCAAGGAACCGCGCAATCAGGCTTTGGATAGAACGTCTGCTATCCTTTTGGTGATATTAAAGTCAGTCACAGACTGCAACCCAGTCCATCCAGGCGTAGCGTTCACTTCAAGGACCCAGAGGTTGCCTTCCTCATCTGGTATGATGTCAACGCCCACAAGCATTCCTCGCACAGCTTTTGCCGCCCGCACAGCGAGGCTACTGACATCTACATCATTCGGGCGAGCGACACCCCCTGAATGGATATTGCTCACGATGCCCTCGCGGGGTACTCTCTGCATGCTTGCAATCATCTCATGGTTCAAAACAAGCGCACGGATGTCATACCCAGGACTACGTACATACTCTTGGAGCAGAAAGGCACCCTTGCCAAAAAGCTGACTGTGGAACTTCAAATAGTCGTAGATGTTCTCCAGGTCGAATTTCTTGTCAATGAGTTGTACACCCATTCCACCGAATCCCGTGATTGGCTTCAGAACACACGGGAAGTTACTCCGTACAAATTGAGCAGCGTCCTCAATGGATTCAGTGATGAGCGTTTGAGGCACAGGCAGACCTGCTGAAACCATCTTTCTCATTGTTTCAGCCTTATTCCGCATGACTAGGATGGATGAAACCGAATTCACGACCTCAACGCCCAACTCCACTAATGCAAACAAGAGACCAACGCGGCTGAAAAACGCCCCGATATCATTGGCGCCCAGGTCCAACACGATGAGACGCTCAAGTTCAGTAAGATCCTTTCCGTCTAGGAGGATTTGATGCTTGTGCAAGGCTGCCACCCGAGCCACCTTCCACGGAATGACTTGAGTTACTTGGACCCCATAGCGAACTAGAGCGTTATGCAGACCACGCTCTCTCTTTGACGAGGGATCCGATGAGAAAAGACCGATTCTTGAGAGGCGCTGAGCTGTCAAAGCTACTAACCAGTATGGTAATGACTATGTCCCCCTTTTATCCATAGCGAGGCGCTTTTAACAGGGTCACCCATGTTTGTAGGATTGAGGCAGATGTCGCTATTCTCGGAAACTGAGTTGAGCACAATTAGGGACAAGATTGAGGGAAAGAAAGGTGTATTCCTAATCACCTTCAGAAATCGTCATGGTCCAACACGCCTCAATGATCTTTGGAGAGAGCACATGGCAGAGCTTGGGCATGCAATCAATTGTCTAAGCTGGTGGTCGAGGTCTGGAAATATGGGTCTGCTGGAATGTGAAACCAAAACAGGTATTCATATCTACGGTCAGTGGGCTTTGGCTGACAAGAATGAACTACTCGGCGTGTTCAAAGTTGAACATGAAGAAGTGAAGAATATCCGAAATGGCTTCGACGCAGGAAACGTAACTTCACCTGCAATGAGAGCGATTCGAATCGGCGAAACTGGCGGCGAGAATGAGTAGGCCGAGCAGATTCATCAGTCAACTGTAAGAGTCTTAGACAGATTCCTTGGAAGATCTGGATTGACCCCTTTGTCAACTGAGAGGAAGTAGCTTAAGAGCTGCAGTGGAATAACGTCAAGAATTGGATTCAGCAGGAGGTCGGCTTTGGGAACCTCCAGGTAGTCAATGCTTTTTGCCACGTAGGGAGTAAGTTTTTCTTCCCTCTCGCCGACGATTATCGTACGCCCACCCCTGCATGCAATTTCATTGATGTGGTTGATAACCATCCAGCTGTCTTCAGAAGTTGTGACGAAGATGACAGGATAACCATCCGTTACAATGCTGAGCGGACCATGCTTGAACTCCGAGCTATACATGCCTTCACAATGATTGTAGCAAATTTCCTTGATCTTAAGAGCTCCTTCCCTCGCAACGCCATCGGTAAAGCCGTATCCTAGGCAGTAGAGATCAGATACATCAATCAGCGTTCTAGCAAGCTCTTTAGTCTGTATGCCCGCCAGGTCGATTGCCTTTTGTGTCATTGAAGGCAAATCGTTCGCTAGGCTATTAATTACGGCTCTACTCTCGTTTGGGTCGAGAGTGCCATTTCTCTCTCCGAGCTTGGCGGCCAAGTAAGCGAAGATGATTGTCTGTGAGTAGTAGGTCTTTGTTGCCGGCACACTGACTTCGTACCCGCATCCCATGGGAATGAAGGAGTCTGCGTTAAACATCAGAGTGCTGCCAATAACATTCACAATGCCCAGTGTCTTGCCCGGGCCTTTGTTTCTGATGAGATTTAGTATGTTCAAAATGTCCTTGGTTTCACCGCTCTGAGACACAAGAATGCACAGACTGTCATCATCAAGTGTGTTTGCGTACATGGGCTCGAACTGTCCACCGATAGCGGGAATCAGTGGAAGGCCTGCCAGTCGATTGAAGTAGTAAGTGCCAACAATCCCTGCATTATGCGATGAACCACAGGCCACCAAGTAGATCCGGTTTGCGTCCTCAATCATCTTGAGCCATTCGTCACACTTGGCCCCTTGAAGCAGGCCCATTACATCTTGAACGATTGTTGGCTGTTCATTTATCTCCTTGAGCATGAAGTGTGGGAATCCTCCCTTCTCCGCCGCGTTGGCATCAACCTTGGAAACCTCTGGAATTCTGTGGAGCTCTTTTCCGTCCTCAACTCTATAGACTTTTACTCCTTCAGGTCTAAGAACCACCATCTCACCATCCTGAAGGTAGATCACTCGATTGGTAACAGGAAGGATTGAAGGTAGGTCACTGGATACAATGGTTTCATCCGTGCCGACTCCTGCCACCAAAGACGACCCCATCTTGACTGCGTATATCTCCTTTGTGTCAGCCCTCCCAACAGTATACGCAAAAGCTCCCTTCAAGTCGTGTGTCGAGAGGCGAACTGCCTCAAACATGTCGCCCGTCTTTTCGAAGTACTTGTCCACTGCATGCACACAAAGCTCGCCATCATTCTCAGATCTTACGATGTGACCAGCATCGACTAGCTCCTGTCTGTATTCGTAATAGTTGTGCAGATTGCCATTGTGCGCACCGTAGAGACCCTCATCACAACCAAAGTGGGGCTGCGCGTTCACTTTTGTCGGAGCACCATAGGTAGCCCAACGTAGCTGAGTAATCCCACGGTCGCCGGACATCTTCGAGAAACCTAGCTGGATATTCACCTCATCGATTGTGCCAACATCTTTCCTCAGATCCACAACGCCATTATGAACAGCTGCTACGCCTACTGAGTCATAGCCTCTGTAGGTTAGCTTCCTGCCGCACTTTACAAGAATCTCACCTATGTTGGTGCGATTGCGACTGACTATGCCGGTGATGCCACACAAGGTGCTCCCTCAGAGTTGTGAGTGCTCGACGCTCGAAGTCGGTCTCATCTCATAATAAAAGGTTCTATCATTAAGAATTCGCTCCACAGAATTGAACAGCTCAAGGTTCCTGTCGAAGCCCTTTTATCGCGGAACGCTCAACTCCGCCAAGGAGCCACATGAGAGGATAGGGAAATGGCTAGGCAAAAACGACTAGCACTCTTACTTCATCCGTTCAGAAGGGATTTGTTCCAAGTCCTCTGCGAGAACCCCGGTACCTATCTTCTTGAGCTCGTGGAAATGTTGGAGTCACCTCTTGGAACTCTGACCTGGCACCTTAGGATTTTAGAACGAGAGGGCCTCGTCAAGTCAATCAAGTTCGCTGGCAAGAGACTCTACTTCCCGAAGATGCTCAGGTCGCAAGAGGCAGAGATGGCGTATCTCACAATGCGGAGTGATACAGCCCAGAAAGTCTTCGCTTTCGTTGTGAATAATCCCGGCTGCTATCAGGAGCAGATGGCAGGGGCATTGGGGGTCCACCATGACACGGTCCGATGGCATGTTTCACGCATGGAAGTAGTAGGCCTTGTTAAAGTTGTGAAAGAGGGACGCAAGAAACGTCATCATCTAGCCAAGCTTGGGCAAGCTCTGATGGCGGGAAGCCTCAACATGATATCTGAAACTTTCGTTTTGTTCCTCATGGAGAAGCTCGAAGATGGTTGCCTGAACCCGGAAGTGCGAGAAAAGACCACTAATCACATCACCATCCGTATTGATTGTCCAGAGCGTGGCAAAGATTGCTTTATCACTATCACCCTGAAGGAATGGCAATTCGAAACCTTCGAGCAGGAGGAGCCCGATGCAGCGATTGACGCTGAAGGGGCACAGATTGAAAACACCTAATGGTAGGATTCCAGAAGTTCTCTCACGCGGTGGCATAGCTCACCTGAGTCAGATCCGTGACAAGCAACCAGCAGCAATCTCTTGTCGTCCACTTTCGCTACTAAGAGGTCAGTCATCTCAGAGCTTACAATGATAGCGTCTGTGTGGTCTGAAAATGTCAAACCATTGGCAAACATGGAGCTGGCAAGTGCGGCAACTTCTATATGATTTTCAAATCCAACTGCTCCAAGCGGCAGGCCGTCCATGGTTAGAAGAATCGCCTGGGTCACTTCTGGCACAGCCTTAACGATCTTACCCAAGATGCTCTCATCACCATAATCAAAGCTTGCCCCCATCAGGAGTTGAATACGTGTTGCTATGGACTGGAAAGGAGGAATTATTTCATCTACATCAAGGTCGGCATCAGCGCCTCTGGACAGTACGGTCGTCAATTGATACTGGGGCTGCAATACAGTTAGAATCTGTTCAATCTTCGTGGACTGCAGCATGACTGTTGGTCTACCTTTGTCGATATGACTCAGAGTAGTGGCACCGGCCCATTGCAGGGCGGCTGACACAGTTGCCAGCAGTCGCGGGTCCTTATCCTCAGCCTTGGAAACGGATGCAACAACCACGCCTTCCTGGGTGGAGAGCACTACCTGTCTTACTGACTGATGGATATTCAATGCATCCTCGAGGAGGTTTGCAACCTCACTTAACGTGTTCGCGGCCACGATTAGAAGCAGCTCCCTTCGCTATTTCGCCCATATACATCCCCGTTATAAATAGCTCATGTTTCTGAAATTGAATCCCTATCAATGTCCAATATTCTGCGGAATCGAATTTCAATGAACAACAAGTTTAAATCCGCCTCACGAGCGGTGGTTCAGCAATGCCTATGGAGGTAGCAATGTGAACTCAAGAGTGAACCTTCTGACATCTTTAGTAGTCATAGTAATTGTATTTGGAGCGGTAGGCGGAATCCTCTTGATTTCAGATCCCTTCAGACCAAATAATGTTATTCTAGTTGGTCTAGCCCCTGGTAGAGGTGATATGAGCGTAACAGACCAAGCATGGGAAGGCCTGCTTGAGATTGCACACGATGTCGCGTTGGACATAAACGTACCCGACGAGTTGCCAGAAACGGTTGCAGAAGCACGCGTCTTATTGGAGGAATTAGCTGCATCTGGCCAATATGAACTCATCGTGGTTCTGCATGATGATTTGGCCACTACAGTGCAGACTGTGGCTGATGCTTTTCCGACACAGAGGTTTGCTCTCATAGGTGGTCAGGCTGATGGTGCTAACATAGTATCCGCGACATTCGCGATTGAAGAGGCAGCCTTTCTCGGAGGCGTTCTTGCTGCGTTTCTCGCCGCAGATGATGAAGATAGGCGGAACATTGGGATAGTTCGGGCAGTCAGCACCGACCCTGATATCGACGCAATGGTTGATGGTTTCCTCCTAGGTGTAGAAGCTGCCAATTCAACCTTCAATCTTAACGTTTCACTCGTTGGTATCTGGACTATCAATAGTTACAACAACAGTGCGCTCGCAAGAAGTCTTGTCGCCAATGCGTTTGGTGCACACCAAGCAAGCATACTCTTCACTCCTGTAAGAGCCAGCATGCCAGGAGTACGCCTTGGGATGGAAGACGCCAACTACACCATGTACTGGCAGGACAGGATGCCGCTCGTAATTGCAGCAGAGATGAACTTGGACTACTACGGACTACCCAATCCAGACGTCCGCTTTGGCCAATCCTGGATTGCTACAAGCGTCATTCCGAGAAGCGACTTCGTAATCTACGATTTTATCAATTTGACCCTATGGGAGGAGTTTCCAGGAGGAACCCATACCCATTACAATTTAGAAACGGGGTACGTTAACATCACGGATTATCAGTTCAGCAACACGTACATTATGGGATCGTGGGCAAACACCACCAAGGATTACCAAGCTGCCATAATCAATGGAACGATTACATTCCCATAAGATCTTCATAGGCTTCAGTTGGGGGCGAATGCCCCCTCAACTCCTTTTTTCTTCCTTCTAGCTGGTGGCTAATCATGAAAGCTGTAGATATCATAACTCTCTGTCTGCAAGGGGAAATGCTCAAGGATCTCAAACGAACTGGATGGGCACTTGCGGGAGTCCAGGACTCCAATAGTGAATCTGTCGCGTCACATGCATGGGGGACTGCTCATATTTCGCTTCTCTTAGTCGAATGCCTCAGGAATGATGGAAAAGAGGTTGATTTGGCGCGAGTGCTAACAATGGCGATTGTGCACGATTTGCCTGAGGCACTGATATCGGATATACCGAAAACAGCATTGCAGTTGGGCGGCGAGTCCATGAAGAGAGGTAAGCAAGACGCAGAAAGAAAAGCGCTCGACGCCATGATGAAGCCGCTCGGAATGACTGGAAGCAGGATCCAGTCCATCTGGGAGGAGTTTAACACATCTGACAGTATCGAGGCACAGATTGTTAGAGCTTCAGATACATTTGACATGCTTGTTCACGCACTTGCAATGGAGAGGAACGGCTTGTCTCCAAAGATGCTCCATCCATTCTTTGTATCGAGTCAAAGCGCAATTGATTCGGTCAGTGTTCCACTATTTGATGATGTCTACATAGTTCTATTGAAAGAACATGAAGCGAATGCACAGAGGATGGGCATCAATCTCGATACCTGACTGGAAACCTAATCATGCAGAGACCGAAACTCAACTATATCTTCAGGAGCCTCATCATACAAATCCTGCCGCAAGGTGGCAGCAAGAAGACGTGCAACTCGAATGGGCTCGGGTACTCTCCCATCCAGCGTGAAGAGATCCACAAGTCGCTGAGCCTTTTCCAAGCTCATTCCAATGTTATTGATGTAGACCGAATAGCCACTTCTCAACGGAACAAGAGTTCGCTTTCCGGCCCGCTCCAACACCGCAAGGCGCTCCTCCCATTCAGATGGAAAGTACTCGCGGAGGTATTTCTCGATGCCTTCCGATGAGTGGTAGGTCACACAGACGATGGGTACACCTGTGTTCTTATGTAATGAAACGAGATCTATAATGTTAAACCACGATATGGCGCTGCCGCCTAGCATCCAGGCACGTACGTCACTCCGGCGAAGGCGATGATACATCGAGATGAGCTCGTCAGTCGAATCGGTCCCGCCAACGGTTGGACGGCATACTCCAGTCCCATCAATTCGAATATCGCCACGCATCACAATCCCTGCAACTACGCCCTTCTTGTCGGACTTCCTAAAGCTCTCAGCAACACCCAGCACGCGTGTTCCCCTCTTCCAAGAGGACGTATCCCCCGGGGAATCGAGCGGTTCGATTTTGTGAACTTGGTTCATATTGCGATACACGTCCGTTTCATCTCACCGTGGTGAGAGATACTGAGTTCGACCATGTTGCAGTCATAGACCACTTCTGCGAATACTCTAGTCAACTTAGTCATGCAAACTTTATTAATGCGCATTAATACATGGACTTTGTACTCAGGACAAGGGATGAGAGCGTGGCCGCCATATTCGATATGGACCTCGAACAGATTCAAGGAAAAATCAAGGAGATTATGGAAGAGGCCACAACAACCACTGCAGGAATCAAGGCAGCAATACTTCTATCGAAGGAGGGCTTGCCCATCGCATCCGCACTGCCTGCTAGCATGGAGGAAGCCGAGATTGCGGCTATGGCGGCATCAATTCTGGGAGTGGCAGACTTAGCGGCTGAGAGGATGGACCAAGGGACTCTAGAAGAAGTGTTGATGACTAATGAAAAGGGCTTGATTATCATGAGGAGCGCGGGTGAGAAGGCCATTCTGGTACTCGCTGCTTCCAAGAATGTAAAGACCGGGCTTCTTGTGTATGCCGCCAAGACAGCAAGTGAGAAGATTGCACCGCTACTTTAGCCTACAACATTTCCACAAGCCACAGATGACTGACATCCAAATGCTTATCTCTGTCCCAAAGCAGCCCCTTGAGAGGTCATACGCTTGGCTATCACTGACCCAGATATCTATGAGGTGGATGAGTACCAAGGTATTGGCATTTTCGTACCTGGTGCACTAGTTGAACGAGAGGTAGATGGGAATAGGCTCTTCCGAGTTCTGCTTCTCACAGGTGCCGGTTTCGCCCTAGTGATAGCAATCACGTTCGTACTGACAATTATCCTAATTGCAGCAGGGCTTATTGTAATTGACTTCGTCAGCTTCGCGATCTACTTCGCCCCCTGGGCTTTCTTGATACTCAGTATCGCATCGCTAGGTTTCATCGTGCCGCCAATCTTTGATGCAAAGAGAAGGGGCATGCCCCTAGGAGACATAGGGATTAAATCAGATTCCCCAGTTATCGACGTATTATTGGGACTTCTCGTTGGTGGGGTTATGTTGGGATTGAACTTCATCGTTACATACATAATCAACACAACAATAGGAATCCCTGACGATGGTGCCGGCGATATGTTTCTCGCATCAGACCCATTGGAACTGGTGGCCTGGGTCGGTGTGATGTTTGTAATCGTTGGATTCACTGAAGAGCTGCTATTCAGGGGATTCCTTCAACGCAGGATGGAGATATACTATAGAACAAGGAGCAAGAACTACCGGTTTTGGGCCTTGGTCATCACGTCCTTCATTTTCGCAGCAGTTCATTTGGATCTTATTGGACTTCCTGTTAGATTCATGCTTGGTGTCTTCTTGGGATATCTTGCACAGAAAAGGAAGTACTCAATTCTCGGCCCCACTGTTGCGCATGGTTTTAACAACGCGGCAGTTGTAATCCTGGCCAGCATGGGATTCTGAAAGCAACTCATCCAATGGGCGCAAGATTCTGGAGCGACGGAATTCTTACAGATCTCTGGTAATTTGAAACACAGAGATGTAAGAGACATGTAGGATTCTCACAATACATAGGAGCCATCCTTCTTGTGCCTACAATCATTATTGTGTGGTCCTTACTATTACTGGAGAGCCACTACATACTATGATAGGACTAGGCAAGTGGGCTAATGCTGTCTTGCGCAGCACACGCTTGCTCCCGAAAGCCCGATGGAAGATCTCTTCTCGAGGGAGGTCCTTACTCTCCTCTGAGGGTCCTGTATCAGGCATTGGGGAGTCCGCGGCTGTTCACCATGCTCGGACGAGCCTTCTCAGTTTCAGTGATGAATCTGAGATGGGTGATAATGACCCCGCCGTGGCAAGAACTGTGAAGACCCTCTCTGTCGCTGGGAGTGATGCACCAGCAGTAGGACAGGAGAAGGAAGCCAGGTCTGTGGGAGGGATCCAATCTCGATGATGACAGACAAAGCCCCTGCTGACTCCAGACTCCGGTGGAGAATGGAGGATGGTGACATCTGGCAGGGGAGGGGTGGAATACAGGAGTTTCTTGCAGTTGAGTGTCACTCACATGAAATGTAAGAAATGGGTTATGCGCACTTGACATTCGATCTGTATTTCACAATCTTATTGTCCGCGACCTTGCATGTGAAGTGGACAACATCCAAACCCACGATACCGCGCAGAGTCTTGGCGGCTTGATCCAAAGCACTCTTTGCTGCGTCTTCCCAGCTCGTGTCGCTCTCTCGGAGCAACTCGACTATTTTAACAACTGTCGTTTTTTTGCCTCCAAATGGATTGAAGTCTTGATAGCTCGGCTGACTTAAGGATATTATCCATAGTCGAGTAGAATTCGAGTAATTTCGTGAGTATCAGGCGAGCGACTTACGCTTCGAGAAGACCATCCAGGCAAAGATCATCATTCCTATTGAAACGGCAAGGATCCTTGCAATCTCAGTGCTAAAGATCATGATGTCGACGCCCTTGAATGCGGTGTCGAATATCATTACTCGGCCTAGATTTAAAGGCCAGTATTCGTCGATAATCCCCACCTCCATGAAACCCGTGCCCACGATGAACGAACTGAATAACAGAAATAGAAATGACTGATTCGCTTGAAGTCGCGTTGTGACAATCGTGGATATGAAGACGCCTAGCGATGAGCCTGAGAAGGACATCAATGCAAGTACAATGTTCAATGTGAGATAGTCTGTATTGGGGACAATCCCGAATAGCCCCATCCAAAGCACCAAGATGAACTGAGCTTGGATCATGCCAACGATGAAATAGCCGGTGACTTTGGCGATGATTGCCTCCATCTTTGTGGCGGGCGTTAGCAGCATTCTGCTTAGTGGAACATCGCCAACAATCGCCTGAGCTGCAGTAGCTGATGTCGCGATAAATATACTGAAAACTAAGAGGAACACTCCAAAGGTTGCAGCAAAGTAATTGCCTGTGGGCTCCCACTCCCTCACCTGATTCATGCGCACTTCGTGGCTAATCCAGCCATGGTCAATCCTAAACTGGATAACTACGTCATTAAATGCAGAGAACACTGCTGCTTGACTATCAAAGTCTGTGCTGCTTATATGAACCTCAACAAACGCCGGTATGTCGCCAGTGATATTGCCCTCGAAGCCGTAAGGAATGACGGCATAGGCGTTCACGATGTCCTGATATAGAGCTATGAGCGCTTCTTCTTCGGTGTCATATAATGTGATGATGAAGTTAGGGCTGTTTTGCAGATACCATGTGAAGTTCTCCGAGAGGTCTTGGTCCGGATAGGTATCGGTAGGATCATCATCCACAAGACCGACTATCAGGGCATCTTCGCTCTTGCCCTCGGAGTTAGGGGGGGGTGTCAAGCTCCTCTGTTCAAGCGCTAACCACATCGTGCCCATGATCATTGCAGGAAGCACGAAGATGAGAAGCAGGGCATACCGGTCATTCTGTATGAGCCTGATCTCCTTGAGAAACATGGACCATATGCGCCATAGTTTCGTGTTCTTCTTCGTTCCCGCAAATGACAACGAATGTCACTCCTTTGATAGTGTTCGTACTCCTGCTAGCCTTTTATGCATTTTCGACCTTCCACTCGTTCCGACAAGACCTAGCACATCTGCACACATCAGAAGATACAGTACCATTGGACCAGCGTCCCCCCAGGAATGTGCTTTCTCAATGACCTCATTCTTTGTCATTCGTGTGCCATGTTGGTAGAGATTTCCTAACAGATTCTGTATACCCAAATCCCCGTATGGAAACACAGTGAAATCGCCAAGACCTGCGATCATGAGAGTCTGCACGGTCCATTCGCCCACGCCACGAATCGAAGTCAAGGCATCCATGATTTCTTCATGAGGATATCCTAAGAGTCCTTCAAGGTCAACCTCTCCGGATACATCTAGGGAGGCTATTTCGAGAATGTAGCTGGCCTTGTAACCAAATCCTAGAGCACGGAGGGCCTTCTCGCCAGAGTTAAACAATTGCGAGGAAGTCGGAAAGGGATAGAGCTTGCGGCCATCCAGTTCGTGCGCGCAGGTCAGTTCAAGAACAAGTCTTTTCGTCAGCACATTGGCAGCTCTGTAGGAAACCTGTTGCTGGATGACCGACTTAATCAAACCCTCAAACAGACTGTTCGCTACATAGGGTCGAATACCTGCTACCGATGGAGCAATATCTGAAATGATGGGGTCATCCTGCATTGCGGTGAGCGCATCACTGACATCTACCTTAAGTCCAAGAACCCAGCGAATCCTATTTCGGACCTGTTCTTTGCTGAAACTGGCTGATTCAGCTATAACCTTCAGTGTGGCGCCTGGTCGAAGCTGACCAACAAGAACCCCTGCAGATTCATTGCCAAAGGTGAATACTCGCCCCACGCCTTGCTCCCAAGTCACCTCAGGGACGGGCTGAACATCAGGGTATATCCAAGAATGGACCGAAGAAACTAGATCATAGCCCGGAGGCACTCGAAGTGTCATCTTCATGTTGGAATATCCACTCGTGATAGGTCACCGATTTGGGTCTGAGTATTGGCAGAAACTGAAAAAGGGATTGGCTCCTGAGTAACTGCCCGAAGCTCAGATAACGTCAGCATTATATCAAGATAAGTGAGAGTCGCAGAGGAGGTCAAGAGTTGACTCAAATCCCACAGCATCATCCAATGGCGAGGGGAACCAGGTATGGCTTGGTGATTCTTGCCACCGCATTTCTCAACATCGGGCTTTTCCCAATAACATACATTCTGACACCTCTCATCTCAGGAATCGTTTGCGGTTTTCTAGTCGTATCTACGAAGAGGGGTGTATTGGGGGGTTATCTGGGTGCATTCATAGCCTTTGTGCCCCTTGAGATTCTGACGGCACCGACACTGATGGATTATCTTGTACAGAGCGGAATCTTGACAATGGCAGAGATCCAAGAGATGATTCTGGCGTTCTATCTTCTTCTGATACTCGCCGCAGCTCTCATCTCCATTCTTGGTGCAACAGGGGGACTGCTTGGATCCAAGTTGAAATGCAGATACGGTTGGGGATCAAGTAGTGGATGAAATTTCAAGCGGAGTTAGTCAGTTCTTCATGAAACCGTTCATACGAAGACTGGGACTGGATTTCGGCTATTCCAACATCCTAGGTGAAGCTAATGGAGCCCATGATGGTATGGTGCGGTATGTCATGGGAGGCTGTTGCCCGAAACTTGTACAATCCTGGACATCAATGTCCTTGACTGATGTTCGGTTCCTGATTCATTGAGGTCTGCTCTGCAGATCCTACTGAATCTGCGACAAGTCTCACGTCCTCTCCACAGGCGTTTTCTGTCTCCGTCCAACTGGCG
>Ga0209986_10002124_pt1 | contig 18423 bp, 12 predicted proteins | sample BlataG_FD_183168 | JGI IMG/M metagenome (GOLD analysis project Ga0209986, IMG submission 183168) | Deep subsurface microbial communities from Black Sea to uncover new lineages of life (NeLLi) - Black_00105 metaG (SPAdes) (version 2) | ecosystem: Environmental > Aquatic > Marine > Oceanic >... | reverse complement strand
CAATGCTCCTGGGCTATTCATGCAATGTGCCCGCATGTATGGGCTGCCGCATACTGGAGACCGAAAGAGAGCGCTTACTATCCATATTTGCAGTGACATTAATCCCCTGTGCCGCGACCAGCATTGTGATATTGGGTCTTGTTGGCACATACGTCGGCTTCTTATGGGTAGTTATTCTGTATGCTTTCAATCTGTTAATCGTCGGACTCCTCACAAGGATAGCCTATGCTGCTCTTCCCGGCGAACCAGCGGGGCTTATCATGGAGATGCCCCCTCTGAGACAACCCTCTCTCAAGGTAATCCTGAGACAGAGCTGGTATCGGGTCAAGGATTTCATATATATAGCCATACCATTGCTCATCGGGGTCGGCCTATTTCTGGGAGCATTGCAATATTTCGGACTTCTCGATTATATCTCGAATGCGATGTCCCCGCTCACTATTACATGGCTTGGGCTCCCCGGTTTCGTCGGGATAGTACTAATCTTCGGCATATTGAGGAAGGAGCTGACGCTCCTGCTTCTGGTCACTGTCGCAGGAACCGCGAATCTCGCCACGGTTATGACCGATGTTCAGATGATAGTATTCACACTGATAGTGATGCTCTATATCCCATGCATTGCTACCGTTGCCGTACTGGTGAGAGAGATAGGGTCAAAGAGAGCAGCGATAATAACAGGCTTCGAGATCGTTTTCGCCATACTTGTCGGCGGGATCGCCTTCAGAATCCTCTCCGCATTCATGTAGTGCTCTCAAAATCGAGAGATATCAGGAAAAATAGAGAAAAATAAGAAATACAGGCTTCGGAGTGCGAACATCGATGGCTCAGGAACAACGTGTTACGCTTTCAGATGGCGCTGGTGGAGAGAAGATGCAGGCTTTCATCCGCCGTTTCATTCTATCCAATTTGGAGACAGCGGCAGGGGAAATCCCGCTCGGCTTGCTTGACGATAGCGCTGTAATTGATGGTATCGTATTCACGACCGACAGCTACACCGTAAAACCGTTATTCTTTCCGGGAGGGGATATCGGTTCACTTTCGGTAGCGGGAACGGTTAACGACCTTTCTGTAATGGGCGCCCAACCGATTGCGCTGTCCTGCTCCTTGATTATCTCGGATGGCTTTCTGCTCAAAGATCTCGACGTAATTCTCCAGTCAATGAAAGAGTATGCTCAGATGGCGGATGTGCCCGTTATTACCGGCGACACAAAGGTCGTGGAAAGGACGGCAGTCGAGGGGCTTTTTATCAACACGTCGGGAATTGGAAAGCGCTCTCAGTATTTGGACAAGAACATTGAAGCGGTTCGGGCGAGAAGGGAGTACGATTACAATTGGCCGAACGATTCCGCTTTGGCAGCTGGAGATAAGATCATAATTAGCGGAACAGTAGGAGATCACGGCGTGGCTTTGCTTTCATTTCGTGAGGGATACGGATTTGAAACCAAGGTGAAAAGCGACGCTCAACCGCTCAATCACATGATAGAAAAAGTACTGAGAGTTGGCGGAGTGACCGCAATGAAAGATCCCACCCGCGGTGGGGTGGCCAATGCATTGAATGAGTGGTCTGAAAAATCCAAAGTGGGCATTGTGATAGATGAGGAGCAGATCCCACTTAATGAGGCAGTAGTTACTGCATGCGAAATGCTTGGAATCGATCCGCTCGAGATAGGAAACGAAGGAAAAGCATTGATTGCGGTTATTCCAGAGCTTGCGGACGAGGTACTTCAAGTCCTTAAGAAAACCAGAGAAGGAAAAGATGCGGCTATTATCGGCGAAGCAAGCTCAGAATACCGCGGAGTTGCGATGAGAACATCTGTCGGCGGTCTGAGAGTAATTGAATCTCCTATTGGAGATCCTATCCCGAGAATCTGCTGATCTAAAAAGGAGAGATGTGTATCCTCATTCGATTTATTTTGAAGGAGCGCTGAGCACCTCTCTTTGAACGATGCTCACTAACTTCGGAAGCATTTTCGAAATTGACGATGTAGTGCCCTCATGAAATGTGCTCACATCCTCCGCCTGCATGGCGAAGAAGATGATCTCCCCGGGCATTCTATCCGGAGCAATCTGCCTTCCCAGTGCTATCGCCGTCGAGAGGTTGACTCCGTGAGGTGAAGAGCCGTGCACCGTTGCGGTGAAGTCCTCTTCCCCAAGTCTCATTATTTCGCCAGGTTTTCTATCGGGAAGCTTAATCGCGTCGATTATTATCACTTTCGAGCGGTCCAGCATCATCTCCATTATCTCAATTCCGCTAGCAGAAACCTCTTCGACATCCACCCCTGGAAAACCTCGATTTGAAATCTCTCTCGCCACAAGTATTCCTATCGCATCATCGGTGAGTATAGGATTTCCTATGCCCAGAACTAGAACGGCATTTTGAGGCATCGCATATCGCTCTCTGAACTAAGAATGGAAGAAAGGAGAAAAGTTTTTCTGAGGAGAATAAAAAGGTGTTCTAGAAGTTCTTCAGTACCTTGAGATGCTCTCCATTTGCATCTTTGATGTGTATCTCAATCGCTCTCTGACCGTTTGGCAGAATATGCGTACCACACGAATTGCACGGGTCATAGCACCTGAAGGTCATCTCGACCATGTTCAGTAATCCGGGAGAGACCTCTCCGTTCTTTATCAGCGCCTGAGCGGTCTTCTTGACATCGGTGCAAATAGCGGCGTTGTTATGTGTAGTCGCAACGACCATGTTGATCATCTCGCATAGCCCATCCGGGCTGCTTCTATAATGATGTATCAATGTACCCCTGGGAGCCTCAGTGATACCTACGCCCTCTGTCGGAGTATCGATCTTACCCCTTACATCGCTGCTCGTGATTTCCTTATCGGTAGCGAGTTCCAACATTCTTTCCGCGGCATGTAGCTGCTCTATCACTCTCGCCCAGTGAAATACGAGGCTGTTATGAATCGGTCCCTTAACGCCGAGATCTCTGAAGGTGCCGTACATCTTCTCGAAAGCCTCTTGAGCCAGAGGTGTCGACATACCTTTTGATGCATTTAGTCTCCCAAGCGGTCCTACCCTCAACATGCCGCTCGATGCGCCGTCTACCAATCCTTTCCATCCGATCGGCTTGAAGAAAGGCATTTTCATATAGGTCCATGGTTCGACATGCTCTGCGATATAGTCGAGGTATTGGTTCGGCTCGAATTTCGCGAGCTCTTTGCCGTTGGGATCAACGACTCTCACCTTGCCCTTGTATAGTTCGACCATATCGTTGTCATCCACCAGACCCATATAGTTGGTCTCGAGGTAGTAAGTATTCCCGTTGAGAATTATGTCCAAGTAATCTTTATTCTTAAGGACTACATTGTCGAAGAGCTCCAGGGTGAACTTGCCGAATTCCACGCATGATTTTGCCATCTTCTCTATCTCCTGCCTATCCTCCTCCTTTAGGGGCTTTGAAACCCCTCCTGGGATGCCAAAGACAGGATGTGTAGCTCTTCCTCCGATTATCTCCTGGACCTTCTGTCCGTAGTGCCTATGCTCGATCACCTTTGAGCCGATCTCCAGCCCGACTGCTTCAACCACTCCCAATATATTCCTCTTCTCCGCGGGTGCCGCAGGTCCAAGCACGAAATCAGCCGCGGCCAAAGCATAGAAATGAGCTATATGACTATGAGTGTACTGGCCCATATAGAACAGCTCTCTTAGCTTGTGCGCGGTCTCAGTTGTCTCGGCATTGAATACCGCATCGAGCGTGAGAGTCGACGCAATATGATGTGCTGCGGGACAGACACCGCAGAGTCTGTTCGTGAGGACTGGTAGCTCGCTTATATGCCTTCCAATACAGAATCGTTCGAAGCCCCTCAGCTCCGGTATTTGCCAGTAGGCATTGGTGCAGTCACCGTTATCATCCAGGAAGATCTCGATCTTCCCGTGTCCCTCTAGCCTCGTGATGGGATCGATCGTAATTCTCTTCTTGTCTGTCTTCTTCTTCTCGTCCGATAGGATCGGTCCGTCCGCCATATTTTCATAACCCCCTTATCTACAACCTAAACAATGTTATTGCAAGTCTCTTCAAATCTATCGATGCTACAACTTTTCTCATCCCTTCTTCTCCTTGAATGTCCTCCTCAGGAGCGACTTCGGTAGCGTGAATGCGTAGAATGTTCCGAGCGGATCCTTCACCTGATCCAAAAGATTTTCGATCTCTTCATCGCTCATCTGAGACTCCTTGTCGGTGATGTTGAAAATTGATGCAAGTGCCGATAACATACTACCGCCCTGATCCATAACGGCCTTCGTTGGTCCCATGCATCCTCTGCAGGGCATGTTGGCATTGGGGCACATAGCACCGCAACCAGCTCTTGTAGCAGGTCCCATGCAGATTATTCCCTGATCGATCAGACACTTATCTAGCTCAGGCATGATCTCGTACGGCTGATAGATCTTCTCGATGTTCCTCCCCTTTTCGACTATTTCCCTCGGGCATTCGTCACAAAGCGTTTTGTCTGAAGCGATCACTGCACCCTTTGGAGGGAGTGGTGCTCCCTCTTTAACATGTTTAGTTACTGCTTCCAATGCCAACGATATCAGCTCGACAGTTGGCGGGCATCCAGGCATGAATAGATCTACATCTACGACATCATCCAGCGTGAGAACATCATCGTAGATGTCGGGCAGCTCGAGTTCTCCTTCAGGCACCTTAATTTTCGGTGAAGGTATAACTCCATCGGGATTATCGTTAGAGGGCAAATTCAGGTAGACAGTCTCCATGATCTCCTTCTTATTTGTAACGTTACCCAGACCAGGCGTTCCGCCGAAGCAGGCGCATGATCCAAATGATATAAGCACCTGGGATTTCTGCCTTAAAAGCCTGGCGATGTGCTCATTCTCCTCGTTGCGAATAGCGCCGTTATAAAACGATATCGTGATGCTCTTATCGGGCATCTTTTCAATATCCTCATATTTTGTGTCAAAGCCTATAGGCCAAAGGGTCACATTCGCGATTGCCGCTAAATCCAGTATCGCAGCATCTATATCGAGGACTGCGACATCGCATCCTCCGCATCCAGCACCCCAATAAAGGGCTATATTGATCTTCTCATCAGCTGCTGCCGCCATTCCAATTCACCTCTCCAATTTATCGTTCTCTTCGCTCGCGATTTCCAGCGATTTATATGTCGGGGAGCGCCCCTTCATCCCAACCCGCTCAATCCTTCTCCACCGGAGAAGCGCAATTATGCACTCCACTATCTCCACCTTGGGAATGCTCGTGAGTTCGTGAAGCTCGTGGACCGTTCGCTCCCTATCGAGATTGGCCAGTATCATATTTCTCTCGAATTCAGTCTCTGCCGCCTTCGAGATTATGAACTGATATCTGCTCTTGGCAAGCTTCTCACCGAACACATTTTCTTTCTCGGTGAGCGTCTCCTGCTTGCCGAGAAGCCATCTGATCCTCTCTCCGTCAAGGGTCATTTCCGCCGCTTTCAATCTCACGTTCACGGATGCCAAGAGCTTCAGCCTCCGCTGGCAGATTCCTTAACCGGGCTCGGACCCAACTCGTGGATTTTCTTGTCAAACTCGATGATCATCTGTTGGAACCTCTCTCCCTCTCCCGCAGAGACCCATTCCAAGCGCAGCCTCTCCTTGCTGAGCCCAAACTGCTTCAGGAGCATCCTCAGCAGCGCTATCCTGCGCCGCGTCCTGTAGTTTCCGCCTATGTAATGGCAGTCTGCCGGATGGCACCCTGCAACGAGAATTCCGTCGGCGCCTTTCTGAAAGGCGCGAAGCACGAACTCGGGATCGACTCTCGCAGAGCACATTGTGCGTATCACTCTGAAGCTGGTAGGCATCTGCAGCCTGCTGACTCCGGCGAGATCAGCACCGGCATAAGAGCACCAGTTGCAGCAGAAGACCAGTATCTTAGGTTTCCACTCTTCCGTTATTTCTTCCGATGTAGCAGCCTGTGACTGACCGCTGAGTCCTGCATCGCCCATCTACTTCACCTCCTCCTCGAGTGCGGCATCGATCATTGCTACGATCTGCTCGTCTTTGAAGCCCTTCTGAATGAGCGCGCCTGAGGGGCATGCACCGACGCATGCACCGCACCCCTTGCAGAGACCTATGTTAATTTCGGCGAATTTTTTTTCCGGATCTTTCGGGTGGGGTACTATCTCGATCGCATTGTACTCGCAGATCGGCTGACATATGCCGCAGCCATCACAGAGATCCTCAATGACTTCTGCCACAATTCCCTCGGCCTCGATCGTCTCCTTGGATAGTATGGTGATCGCCCTTGCAGCAGCTCCCAACGCTTGAGAGATGCTCTCATCGACAAACTTCGGGCTATGTGCAGTTCCCGCCAAGAACACGCCTTCTGTCGCGAAGTCCACGGGGCGAAGCTTCATGTGCGCCTCAAGGTAGAATCCCTCCGAAGTGAGCGGTACCTTCAGCATCGGAGCTATGCTCTTGTTGTCTGGATTAGCCCTGGTTCCTGCAGCAAGTATGAGATAATCCGGATGGAATGTGAAGCTCTCTCCCGTCTCTCCTTCCTTTACATGGACAACAATCTTACCATTCGCATGCTCAACATTGGGCTTCTCTTCATCGTCGAACCTGATGAAAAGAACTCCCTTATCGGCCGCCTTCTTATACCACATCTCGCGGAAGCCATAGGTTCTTATGTCTCTGTAGAGCACGACTACATTGGCATTGGGATTCTGCTCCTTTATCTTGATCGCGTTCGTCATCGTGCTGGTACAGCAAACGCGGCTGCAGTTGGGGTTGTCATCCTCTCTCGATCCGACGCACTGGATGAAGATAAAATCGTCTCCTTTGACCTCTCCCTTCGATAGCATCTCTTCGAACTCGAGCAGGGTCTTTACCTTCTCGTCATGTCCGTAGAGATATTCGTGAGGTTTGTGCTCATCAGCCCCTGTGGCGACAATAACAATCCCGTGCTCGAACTCCTCACCGCTCCCCAGCTTTGTCTTGAAACTCCCGATATATCCGTCTATACTCATGACCGTCGTTCCCTTGTAGAGCTTTATGTTACTGTTCGATTCCACATCGGAGATGAGCTTCTTCAGTATCTCCTGGGGATCGGTGCCTTCCTCCGCCATGAAATGAATCTGTCTGAGATTTCCGCCGAGGCTATCCTCTTTCTCGACCAGATGCGTCAGAAATCCCTGCTTGGCCAGCTCGAGCGCCGCCGTCATTCCCGCCACTCCTCCGCCAATCACCAATGCGGAAGGATTAACGGGTATTGTCAAACTTTCCAGCGGTTCGAGAAGCCTTGCCTTCGCCACCGCCATACGAACGAGATCCTTCGCCTTTTCAGTGGCATCTTTCGGCTCGTGCATGTGAATCCAAGAGCATTGATCTCTTATGTTCGCCATCTCGAACAGGTAGGCGTTGAGCCCTGCCTCTTTGATGGTATTCTGGAAGAGCGGCTCGTGCGTTCGGGGCGTGCATGACGCCACTACAACGCGATTCAGATTGTGCTCCTTGGCCATCTCCTTGATCTTCTCCTGCGTATCCTGAGAGCATGTGTACAGATTATTCATGGAAAATACAACGCCCGGCAGCTTCTCAGCATACTCAGTCACTTCCGGAACATCCACAACGCCGCCGATGTTAATTCCGCAATGACAGACGAACACGCCGATTCTCGGCTCCTGCTCTGAGATATCAATCTCCGGGGGATACTCCTTGGGCGTGACCATCGTATTCCTCGCGCCGGCGATGATCGTCCCGGCTCGGGCGGCAGCAGCCGATGCATCCGCCACAGTCATGGGAATATCTTTCGGACCGGAGAAGGCGCCGCTGACGAACACGCCCTTTTTGGAGGTATCTATGGGCGAGAAGATTTTTGTCGAGGCGAAGCCATCCTCGTTCAATTTAAACTTTAATACTTTGCTGAGCGCCTCAGCGCTCATCGGCGGTCTGAAGCCAACCGCAAGGATAACGAGGTTGAACTCCTCCTCCTTCGGCTCATCATTCTCCACATACTTGACAATCAGGTTCTTTGTAACGGGATCCTCAGAGATGCTCGCAACTCTGGACCGTATAAATCTTATCTCGTGCTCTCCTTTAGCCCTGTTATAATACTCATCAAACTGCTTTCCAAAAGCCCTCATATCCATGAAAAAGATGGTAGGTTCCAACCCTTTTGTGTGCTCCTTGGCGATGATTGCCTCCTTGATCGAGTACATGCAGCAGACGGAGGAACAGTACTCATTGCCGACATGCTTATCCCTGGAGCCGACACATTGGATGAATGCAATCTTCTTGGGGATATCTCCGTCAGAGGGTCGTAGCACGGTACCGAAGTACGGACCTGTTGCGCTCAGCATACGTTCGAACTCTATGCTCGAGAGGACGTTCTTGAAATGACCATAACCGTACTCAGGCTTCAATGACGGATCGAACTCGTCAAAGCCAGGTGAGAGGATTATTGAGCCGACATTGAGCTCGATAATCTTCTCCGTTTGATCGTACTCTACGGCCTCAGCTTTGCATTCATTCTGACAAATTCCGCAGCCAATGCAAGCATCCTGATCGATGCTGTAGATGAGTGGAACAGCCTGGGCATAGGCAACAGAGATTGCCCTCCGCTTTTTCGTTCCCTCGTTATACTCATCTTTCACCTCGATCGGGCATTTCTGAGCACAGATACCGCAACCAGTACATTTCTCCTCATTGACTCTGAAAGCTTTCTTCTTGAGCGTCACTTTGAAATTGCCCGAATCGCCATCGACAATCGAAACCTGGGTGTTCGTTATCAGCTCGATGTTGTGATGCCTTCCACATGTGACAAGCTTAGGGGCCATAATGCACATGGCGCAGTCGTTGGTCGGGAAGGTCTTGTCGAGCTGAGCCATTACGCCGCCGATGCTCGGCTTTGAATCCACCACATACACTTTATATCCCGAATCTGCGAGGTCAAGCGCGGACTGCATGCCGGATATCCCTCCACCGACAATCATCACCGAGCCGATCGCATTATCAGCCATCTCAGGCACCTCCGATTATGATCGCATGATAGATTGGAGTGAAGTTTCCCTCCTCCGGATGCTCCATTGCGACCATATTGTTCTGCCTCAACGAGACGATATGCTCGAGCACTCGATCAGTGGGAATGTCTAACATCTTCGAGAGATCCTTCACAGATAGGCTATTTCCAGTGGTGAGCGCGACAATGAGCGCTCTCTCGAATTCGTCGTCAGAAGCCGCGTCAATTATGCCTTTTATCTTCTCCTCGTCTGCAACTTCTCCGTACACATTTCCCTTTGTGAGAAGATTGTATTCCTTTGAGACCAATGTCTTCAGCCTGAAGGAGCGCGAGGCATTTTCCGCTGCCTCGAGTTTCTTAGCGATCTCCGCATTTTCACTCACAGGCGAAGGGCCCAGCGCGCTGATCTTCTCGACGAACTCCTTCACGATCCTCGAGAACTTCTCACCCTCTGATGCGGAAATCCATTCAAGTTTGATCCTCTCAGGCTCGAGACCTGAAAGCTCAAACATCTTCTGCATTAGAGCAAATCTCTTTTCGGTGTAATAATTCCCGCTAATGTAGTGACAGTCACCAAGATGACACCCTCCTATTAGCACTCCATCTGCTCCCTCGCGCATTAAGCGCAAGATCATGTGTGGACTGATTCTCGTGCTGCACATCACGCGGACAATCCTGATATTTGGTGGATACTGGTATCGGCTTACACCGCACAGATCTGCTCCGGCGTAAGAGCACCAGTTGCACAGAAAGCTGATGATCTTCGGGCTGTACTCTTCAGCCATCTCAGCTCGCCTCCTTTAATGCGGCAATCGCCTCTGCAAGCAACTGCTCGTCGCTGTAGTTGTTCATGGAGATCGCATTCTCCGGGCAGGAGGCACAGCAACTACCGCATCCTTTACAGGCTGCCTGGATCACCTCTGATAGACCCTTATCATTCTTCTCGACGGCGTTGAACGGGCAGATCTCAATGCATGTCCCGCAGCCGCTACAGATATCCTGATCAACAATCGCCGTAATCGCCTCAGCCTGGACATACCCCTTCTGAAGTGGTATCCCGGCTCTCGATGCGGCCGCTTCTGCCTGCTCGACTGATTCAGGTATATCTGCTGGACCTCTTGCAGTTCCCGCGATAAAGATACCATCAGTTGCGAAATCGACTGGTCTCAGCTTGACATGTGCTTCCAAAAAGAAACCCTCTTGACCGATTGGAACTTTCAGCATCTTGGAGAGATCTTCCGAATCGGGCTGCGCAGTCAGCGGCATCGAGAGTATTACGAGATCCACTGGTATTTCCCTCTCCACCTGAAGGGTCTCGTGGAAGTATTTGATCATTAATTCGTCGCCCTTTTTCACCACCTCAGGCCTTCGCTCCGGAGTATATCTGACAAAGCGCACTCTCTTCTCTCGCGCCTTATTGTAGTTTAGCTCGTGTTCGATGCCATAGCTCATCACATCGCGGTTGAAGACGGTTACCTCGATTTTTCCGCCTGGTGCGGCCGCGGGTCTTTCCTCAGCAGCACCCTCTTTTCCGCGCCCTCTTCTCCTTCTCCTTCTTTCTCCGGTCTCCTCTTCGGCCTTCGGCTCCTCGGCAGGTGCCGCTTCTTCGATCGCCTTGCCCTCGGTCTTTTCAATTCCCATGAGCTTGTCATAGTTGTCCACTAAGTCGGTCGCGTTCTTGATTGCGATATTGCAGCAAATTCTCGAGCAGTAGCTCTTATCCTGTCCCCGAGAGCCCGCGCATTGGATGAAAGCTATTCTCTGAGCCTTCGGAAGGCTCTTGTTCTTACACATCTTCTCGAATTCCAGCTGAGTTATCACATTATCGTGGAGCTTGTATCCGAATAGTCCTTCCTTTTCGTACTCAACGGCTCCGGTCGCAACGATAATCGTCCCAACCTTGACCTCAGTCTCCTTTCCGTTTTCTTCGATCTTCACATTAAAATTACCAATGTAACCATAAACATCTGCAATATTCGAGCCGAAATGCACTGTGATATTGGGATGAGCTGTGACTTTTTCTATCAGAGGATTGATGATCTCCATGGCATCTTTGTCCACGCTTTCAAATAGGCTGTGCAGATCTCTCACCATTCCGCCGAGTTCCTTCTCCCTTTCAACAAGATGCACTGGAAAGCCCTGCTTTGCGAGTGTCAGCGCTGAAGACATACCCGCAACACCACCGCCTATCACAAGAGCCTTCTTCTCAACAGGTATTCGAAGCTCTTCCAGGGGTTTAAGCAACTTTGCCCTTTCAACTCCCATCCGGATTAGATCCTTTGCCTTCTGAGTTGCAGCATCTTTCTCCTTCATATGCACCCAGGAGCAATGCTCCCTGATGTTGACAAATGTAAAGAGATACTTGTTAAGTCCCGCTTCCTGCACGGTTGCCTGGAAAAGCGGTGCGTGAGTTCTCGGAGTGCATGATGAAACGATAACCCTGTTGAGATTATGCTCCTTGATAGCCTTCTTGATCGAGGCGAGTCCATCTTCTGCACATGTGTAGAGGTTACGCTCGGCGTACGCTACTCCCGGAAGAGTTTTAACATATTCAACAACCGATTCAACGTCGACAATACCACCTATGTTTGTACCACAATGGCAGACGAATACGCCAACTCGTATCTCCTCCTCCGATTGCGCGTTTTCCATTCTAGCTCACCCCTTCAGAACTCGCGATGATCTCCATTGCCTTTGCGGCGGCGCTCGACCCCTGCGTAACTGACTCAGGAATATCCGCGGGACCCGCGCAAAAGCCCGCGATAAATACTCCAGGTATCTGAGTAGCGCTTGGCGATAATATCTTGTCCGGCACCGTGAAGAAGCCCCACTCGTTGGTCTCGATTCCCAGTATTTTCGCCAAATCCGGAGAATCTTTTCTCGGAACCAGAGCATTTGCAAGTACCACTAGCTCGAACTCTTCTTCGACAGGTCTACCACCAACGTCGAAAACGACAATCGGATTACGATTGTCAGGGTTCTGCTTTACCGTCGCATCAGAGTTGATCGTTCTCACGCCGTAATCATTCTTGGCCCTCTCCGCGTACTCGAAGAAGTTCTTTGAGCAGGTTCTGAGATCTTTGTAGAAGATGGTTGACTCTATGTCATCGTAGTGCTCCTTGGCGAGCATGGCCTCCTTTACTGAGAACATGCAGCAGACGGAACAGCAATATTCTTGTCCCAACTGCGGGTTTCTGGAGCCGACACATTGAATGAAAGCCACCTTCTTCGGGTGCTTTCCATCTGACCTTCTCTTTATATGTCCACCAGTCGGACCTGCGGCGTTTATCATCCTCTCATATTCGAGTGCGGTGAAGACGTTTGGATACTTGCCATAGCCATACTCGCTCGCGACAGAAGGATCCCACATATCGAAGCCGGTGGCGACAATGATTGCCGCGACATTGAATGTCAGTTCCTTGTCCTTCATATAGAAATCAATGGCTTCAGGTTCGCAGGCGATAGCGCACTGTTCACACAGGGAGCAAGGTCCGCAGTCCAAGCATCTCGAAGCCTCCTCGGTAGCCTCCTCCTTGGTGAAGATCTTCCCGACCTCTTCGAAGGTCGTTTTCCTCTTTTCAATGGGGAGAGAAGCGCGTTCCACTCGCTCCTTACGGGGAATCTCCTTCTCGACTCTTGTCTTGACATCTTCCGCAGTGATGACATGTTTCTCGAACTCCTCGGGTTCGGGTTCTGCCTTTTCTCCGTTCAGATATCTCTCGATGTACTTTGCGGCCTTGTTTCCATCGGCCATCGCCTCGATTGCAGAGGCGGGGCCAGTGATCACATCTCCACCGGCGTATATCCCTGGTACTCCCGTCTCAAGCGTGGCCGAGGAAACGGCAATTGTGTTCCGTCCAGTTGTCTTGAAGCCTTCAATTCCCGAGAGCAGCTCGAGGTCTGCTTTTTGACCAATGGCGAAAATAACGGTATCAGCTGGAAGTACATGCTCGGAACCGGGTTCGGTCTCCAGCTCTAAGCGCCCATCCTCATCAAACTTCATCCATTTGACTTTTTGACATTCCACACCAGTGATCTTTCCATTGTCATCAATAATTTTAGTAAAGCTGCGAGAGGGATGAATAACGATTCCTTCTTCCTCTCCCTCCTTGATTTCTGAAGCATATGCGGGCATTTCCTCACGGGACTCCAGACATGCCATATGAACTTCATTGGCACCCAATCTAAGAGCTGTGCGCGCACAGTCAAATGCAACATTTCCTCCTCCCAGCACTAGAACCTTCTGCCCGAGTTTCACCTTCTTACCCAGCTTTGCGTCGCGAAGGAGCGATAGTCCGCTAATAGTGCCTTCGAGGTCGGCTCCGGGGATGGGCAACGTCTTCCCCTGTTGTGCTCCTATTGCTATGAAGACCGCATTGAACTCCTTCTTGAGCTGGTCCAATGTGATGTCCTTGCCAATCGTTTTCCCGTACTCGATCTCTACGCCAGTTTTCAAAATATAGTCAATTTCAGCCTGGAGTACATCCTGCGGAAGTCTGTAGTCAGGAATGCCCCACAAGAGCATACCACCGGGCTTTGATGATGCCTCGAAAATCTTGACATTGAAACCCTTGAGCGCCAGGCGGTAAGCCGCGGTAAGCCCTGCTGGTCCAGCCCCCACAATTGCCACCTTTTCCTCTCGCTTCTCCTTGATCTCTGGTGGAGAGTCCTCGCCCAGCTCCCGGATGTGATCGCCAACGAATGATTTGAGGGCGGCAATAGCCACAGCACTATCTATCTCCTTGCGATTACACGCATCCTCGCAGGGATGATGGCAAATCCTTCCGCACACGGACGGCAACGGAACCGTTTCCCTGATCAGATCAAGGGCTTCCTTGAACTTTCCCTCGCGTATCAGGGCTACATAGCCATGGGCGCTGAGACCGCCAGGACAGGCATCTTTGCACGGAGATATTCCCAGGCAGTCGATCGTGGCAATTCTCGGGACAGCCTGTAGAAACGGCATATAGATGGCAGTGCGATCGTCTATTTCGGCATTGAATATATTGGGAAGGTGGATCGGGCAGACTTTGAAGCAATCGCCACAACCAGTGCACTTCACTTCGTCGACAAATCTTGCCTTTTTGTTCACCTTGACTGTGAAGTTGCCAGCATCTCCATTGACCTCTTTGAAATCGGAGTAGGTCATCACATTGATGTTCGGGTGCGAGAAGCAGTCCGCCATCTTGGGCGCTAAAATACAAATGGAGCAGTCATTGGTCGGAAATGTCTTATCGAGCTGAGCCATTCTTCCGCCAATGCTCGGAGATCTCTCGACCAAATGCACGGTGATGTCCTTTTCAGCAAGATCGAGAGCTGCCTGAATTCCAGCTATTCCGCCGCCTATAATCAATACCGATTTTTCCATGACTTCAATCCCCCGCTATCAATACTCTACGCATCATTTATCGCGAATTCTTATTTCCGACAACCCAAGGTCGTCATATTGAAACGGCTCTTGCCGTATCCACTTAAGTGTTTTATTATTTTCGACACAGATGTGTCTCTTTTCGTCAATTCCTTTAAAGAGTATTCTGAGTTTATCACGCATTCCGATTTTTTTGTTATTAATTTATTACTTAACGTTCCAACATAATTTTCGGACAAGTACAATATTCTTCTCATCTCCACGCTTATTTATTCGAATCGCTCTCACCATCGAGAGCCCTTGCAATGATATTTGTGAAATCTTCTATGGGGATGTCTACAAGCTCTTTTTCGACTGGTACCTTGTTGTGTATCGCGCAGTTGAAATGTATCTCGCACTTCGGGCAGAAGGTCAGCATGGCATCTGCCCCTGTCTTCTTCGCCTCCATGAGTCGATCTATTTGCATCTTCTTCCCCGTCTCATCGCAGTTTGCCCATGCATTCACGCCGCAGCAGGTTGCCTTATCTCGCGATCTCTCCATTTCTACGAGTTCCACTCCCTTAATAGCTGACAAAACATCCCGCGGCGAGTCATAGATGCCCATCTGTCTACCCAGTCGGCAGGAATCATGATAGGTAACTTTCTTCTTCAGCTCACCAAGTTTCAACTTTCCAGAATCTATAGCATCTGCGACGAAATCGGATATGTGGACGAGCTCGAACGGTAGATCGCCGCTGTAATCCTGGTAATCCATATCGAATGTTCTGAGGCATTCCGGGCAGGTGAAGATGATCTTCTTAACTCCGGTCGCCTTTATGCGTTCAATGTTCTTGTCCATCAGCTTGAAGAAGCTATCTTCATCGCCCAGCCAGAGCAGATCATGGCCGCAGCATACCTCGTCATCGAGCACAAGCGGCGTAATTCCAGCTGCATTCAATATCCTAACAGCTGACCGCGGAACTTCTTTCAAATAGCCTATTCTGTCAGAAAAAATCGTGCCCAGCTGATAGGCGCAGCCAGTGAATAGTAACACATCACCTTTATCCTTTGATACCTTGAGGTCATCGGTGATCCAGCCAAGTCTGTTTTGATCAAGTGTTTCATTGGCCATTAGCCTCTGCATTGTATGTACCATCCCTCCCTGAGAGCAGATGGGCAGCTCTCCGCTCTTAAATGACTGGACTCTCAGACCTTGGATGAAACCAGAGTAGTTCACCTTGTAGGGACACATGGAGTTGCATATCTCGCAAGTGAGGCAGGCCCACATGTTTCTCTGTGTCTCGGCATCTTTCTCGATCCCCTCCAGTGCCTTTACGACTATCAGTCTAGGGGCAAAATCAGGATCGAAGACCGCAACTGGGCAAACGCTCGTACACTTGCCGCACTCGACACAATCGAATGCTCCAGTCTCTTCGATCAACTTGTCAATATCAGCCATTGCCGTCACCGCCTTTGCCGAGAGGATTAGGTCCAAGTGCGCGTATCTGCTCTGTAAATTCGCGCATGGTCTCCGAGAACTTCTCCCCCTCTGAGGCGGAGATCCACTCAAGTCGAAGCCTATCTTGGCCGATTCCTAAAATATCCAGCAGCTCCGATGTCATACCAATTCGCTTCTCGGCCTTTTCGTTGCCGCTGATGTAATGACAATCTCCGATATGACAGCCGGTAACAAGCACTCCGTCTGCCCCCATTTCGAGTGCTTTGAGGATAAACTGAGGCTCTACTCGTCCCGAGCACATGACCCTGATTATCTTGATATTGGGCGGATACTGGTATCTGCTAACACCCGCGAGATCCGCACCGGCATAGGAGCACCAATTGCAGCAGAATGCCACGATATTGGGCTCCCACGAACCCTCGTTCGTCACATTCTCTTTGGTCTCCGTGGTCAGTTGGACACCCCCTCGCGAACGGCGCTCTCTATCATCTTCATAATCTGTTCCGATCTGAAGTGCCTGCTGGAAACCGCCCTATTGCAGCATGCTGCTATACACGCCCCGCACCCCTTGCAAAGTATCTCGTTTATCTCAGATTTGAACACGCCAGGTTCTACTTCGACAACTCGTGCCGCCCCGAACTCGCAGACATCCTCGCAATCCCCGCATCCGCGGCATTTATCGGGATTCACAACGGAGGTCGCACCCTCCGCCTCTACCTCCTCTTTTGAGAGGATAGTCATGGCTCTTGCAGCCGCAGCATTCGCCATTGCGATGCTCTCGCCGATGAGCCGAGGAGAATGGGCGAGCCCGCAGAGGAAAATACCATCAGTGGCGAAATCTACGGGACGAAGCTTCATGTGCGCTTCCAGGAAGTATCCCTCTCCTGTTAACGGCACTTTCAGCATCTTTGCCAGTTCTTCGTTTTCCTTCCTTGGCCTCACACCGGCATTGAGAACCAACAAATCGGGATGTATCTCGATTTCATCATCTATGAACTGCTCCAACACTTTCACGATAAGCTGCTGATTCTTGACCGAGACCTCCGGCGGTCTATCGGTGTCCCAGCGGAGGAATATGATGCCTGACCTGGCCGCCTCGTTGTAGTGCTCCTCGGCAAAGCCATAAGTTCTGATATCCCGGTAGAGGACATAGACATCGGTCTCTGGGTGCTGTTTCTTAATCTGCAACGCATTCGCCATCGCAGTGAAGCAGCAGATCCTGCTACAGTTGGGAGAATCCTCGTTCCTAGAGCCCACGCATTGTATGATGGCGACGCTTTTTGCATTAAATTCTCCTTTTGCCAACATCCTGCCAAGATCGGTCTGACGGATGACCCTCTTATCCTGGCCGTACATGTACTCCTTGGGCTCATACTCCTCAGCCCCGGTAGCGACCACGATAACCCCGTGCTTTACCTCGGAACCGTCCGAGAGCTTAGATTCGAAGTTTCCGAGATACCCGGAGAGTTCCTCAATAGTTGAGTTGAGATGGACCGTAATATTATCGCTCTTTTCAATCCGACTTTTCGTATCCTCAAGCGCCTTCTGGGGATCAAGCCCTGTTAGCGTGTGGTAGATCTCGTTCAGATGTCCTCCCAATCGATCGCTCTTCTCGACCAGATGTACCTTGAAGCCGCCCTCGGCTATGCTAAGTGTTGCAGCCATTCCTGCAAGACCCCCGCCGATGACAAGTGCGGTTGGTTCGACTTTGACCTTGGGAACCTCAAGCGGCTCGAGCAGCCTTGCCTTCGCAACCGCCATTCTCATAAGCCCTTTCGCCTTCTCAGTGGCCTTTATGGGCTCCTTCATGTGCACCCAAGAGCATTGATCCCTGATGTTCGCCATTTCGAATAGATACTGATTGAGCCCCGCCTCTCTCACGGTATTTCTGAAGAGCGGCTCGTGAGTTCGTGGCGTGCATGATGCTACTACAACGCGATTCAGATTATGCTCCTTAATGATCTCCTTGATCTTCTCCTGCGTATCCTGAGAGCAGGTGTACAGATTGTGTTCTGCGTACACCACGCCTGGGGCGGTCTTTGCATATTCTACAACTGCAGGAACATCCACCACGCCGCCAATATTTATCCCGCAATGACAGACGAACACGCCGATCCGCGGCTCCTGCTCTGAGACATCGATTTCTGCTGGGTATTCCTGCGGCGTCACGAGGGTATTTCTCGCATCGCTCAGCAGCCCAGCTATCTCTCCGGCCGCGCCGCTTGCCTGCGCGATCGAGTCGGGAATGTCCTTTGGTCCCGAGAACGCCCCGCAGACAAATACCCCGGGAACGTTTGTCTGAAGCGGCAGGAAATCGTCCGTCTCGGCGAACCCGAACTTGTTGAGTGAGACACCGAGCACCTTTGCCAGCGATTTCGCATTCTCGGGCGGGCGCGCCCCAGCCGAAAGGATTACCATGTCGAATTTTTCTTCGTGAATATCCGCTTTTTCGTGGTATCTCAATATCAGATTCTCGTTTCTATCCTGCACGAGATTAGATATTCTATTATTTCTGTGCACGACAACGCCATATTCCTCTTCAGCTCTCTGGAGATACTCTTCGAACTGCTTGCCAAAGGCGCGGATATCCATGAAGAAAATGTGCGCCTCTAGCTCGCCCACATGCTCTTTCGCAATCACCGCTTCTTTCA
>Ga0209986_10002123_pt1 | contig 18423 bp, 14 predicted proteins | sample BlataG_FD_183168 | JGI IMG/M metagenome (GOLD analysis project Ga0209986, IMG submission 183168) | Deep subsurface microbial communities from Black Sea to uncover new lineages of life (NeLLi) - Black_00105 metaG (SPAdes) (version 2) | ecosystem: Environmental > Aquatic > Marine > Oceanic >... | reverse complement strand
AAATCGGATTACCTGGAGGCAGAAAAGATTAAGACAATAATAACAGGAATTGCTCTTGTATACCCCGAAATATCTTTTTCTCTCTTTCACAATCAAAGTCTGACCTTGCACCTTGAAAAAATCACACCGGAAGAGAGAATAAAGGAGCTTTTTGGAGATGAAGTGGCAAGCGAGATGATACATCTGGAGTATAAAAAAAACAGTTTAAATCTCTCAGGTTATATATCTCTGCCAGAATATCTGAAAGAGAGAGGGAGATTGGAATACACATTTGTCAATAAAAGGCTTGTTAGGAGCGGTCTTATCCGAAGCGCTGTGAAAAATGCGTATGGGATTCCAACAAGAGAGAGAGCACCATCATTTATTCTTAATCTGTCTGTGGATAAGAACCTCGTGGATGTAAATGTTCACCCGAGAAAAGAAGAGGTCAGATTTGCAGACGATAATCTCATATACAGCATTATATTTGAGGCAGTAAGAGAAAGTGTGGGCATAGGAACAGAAGCAGAACTGCGAGAGAGAGGTTACGCATGGGAGATGGAACCAACAGCATTCTGGCAACTTCACAACTCATACATATTTGCACAAACGAAAACTGGTGTTCTCATAATTGACCAGCATGCTGCACATGAGAGGATACTTTACGAAAAGATTATGAAAATTAAACCCGCTTCGCAGAAACTCCTGTTTCCTCTGATAGTGGTTCTCTCCGCAAATGAATACGAGATTTTTATGAAGCTCAGGGATATCCTTACAAAGTTTGGGTTTGAAGTAGAAAAGTTCGGAGAGAGGACTGTAAGAATAACAGGTGTATCCTCTCTCTTAACGGATTTCACCGAAGATGAGTTCAAGCAGATACTCTATGAAATAAGGGATGCAAAACCATTTTCCGATATCGCCAGAATATTCGCCTGCAGGGGGGCAATCAAGCAAAAAGACAAATTAACTCCCGATGAAATGAATGCAATTATAGACGATCTCTTTGCAACCGAGAATCCTTACTTTTGTCCACATGGCAGACCCACGATGATAAAATGGAGTATAGAGGAACTTTCAAGGAGGTTCGGAAGGTAGCGTATGCAGTTTTTTGCTGATCTGCACATACACTCTAAATACTCGAGAGCAACTTCAAAGGAGATGGTTCCTTCAAATATAGCAAAGGGAGCAAAAGAAAAGGGACTCTCTCTTGTCGCCACAGGAGACTTTACCCATCCTCTCTGGAGGGAGGAACTCAAATCTGCACTCACTCCTTACGCAGATGGAATATTCCTGTGCGACGATGTATATTTCATCCTTGAAGTAGAAGTAAGCAATATTTATGTAAAAAACGGAAGGTTAAGAAAGATACACAATATTGTGTATGTTCCGTCCTTTGAAGACGCAGATAGGGTATCTAAAGCCCTTTCTAAATATGGTAAACTTGGCTCTGATGGAAGACCCATACTCTCGCTACCATCAGAAAATATGGTAGAGATTATTCTTAAAGCATCTAAAGATGCTTTTATCGTCCCTGCCCACATATGGACACCACATTTTTCACTCTTTGGGGCGTTCTCGGGATTTGACAGAATTGAAAAATGTTTCGGTGAGAATACCAATCAAATATTCGCCCTTGAGACGGGGCTCTCATCAGACCCACCGATGAACTGGCGTATCTCTGCGCTTGACAGATTTACCCTTATATCTAACTCGGATGCACATTCCCCGCGTAATCTGGGAAGAGAGGCAAACTGCTTTAACTGTGATATTGACTATTTTGAAATAAAGAATACAATAAAAAACAAGGATAAGAAAAAATTTAAGTATACAATCGAGTTCTTCCCGAAAGAGGGCAAATACCACTATGACGGCCATAGAAAATGCGGGGTAAAGATACCACCCGACGAGGCGATCTATCACAACAATATCTGTCCTGTATGCGGTGGCAAAATAACTATTGGGGTTCTGCATCGGGTACATCTTCTATCCGATAGAAAAAAAGACGCTCCGATGCCCGAAAATGCAATACCATTTAAACATTTGGTCCCATTAAGAGAGATAATAAGCGAGGTGTTATCAGTGGGTGTTGGCTCTGTAAAGGTCGAAATAGAATACCACAAACTCATAAACAAATTTGGAAATGAATTTGCTTGCCTCATTGATGCGTCGTATGACGAACTTACATCCGTCGCGGGAGATAGACTTGCAGACGCAATAATAAAGACAAGAGAAGGCAAGATAAGCGTGCTGGCAGGATATGACGGAGTATATGGAGAGATAAGTATTGTTGAAGGGAAAAAAGAGAAAAAACAGTTATCACTATTTTAAATTTTTATTTTTAATATTACAATGGGGGTTATATGAAGTGGTTTATCGGAAATGATATTGGTATAGACCTCGGTACAGCAACAACATTGATTTATGTAAAAGGAAAAGGCATTGTATTAAATGAGCCAACAGTTGTTGCAATTGAAAAATCTACAAACAGGTCGATAGCAATAGGAGTTGAGGCGAAGAAGATGCTTGGAAGAACCCCGGATAGTATAACTGCGGTAAGGCCAATGAAGGATGGTGTTATAGCTGATTTTGAGATGGTTGAGGAACTGCTAAGGGTATTGCTGTCAAGGGTGCAAGCAAGAAGACTTTTCATAAGGCCGAGGGTTGTGGTATCAGTTCCTTCGGGTATAACAGCAGTGGAACATCGCGCGGTAAGAGATTCCATAGAACATGCAGGGGCAAGGGAGGTATACCTCGTCCCCGAACCGCTTGCTGCTGCTATAGGAGTAGGTTTACCTATTAATGCACCATCGGGCAGCATGGTGATAGATGTTGGAGGCGGTACGACTGAAATCGCGGTTGTAGCACTAGCTGGCATAGTAACAAATGTCTCCGTGAGAATAGCAGGGGACGAAATGAACGATGCCATCGTACAGCATCTAAAGAAAAAGTATAACCTGCTTATTGGAGAGGGAACCGCAGAGAATGTAAAGATAAGCATAGGCTCTGCCCTGCCATCCTCTAATGAGGACGATGAAACGGAGGTTAAGGGAATAGACCTGGTTGCAGGACTTCCAAGAACCGTGAAGGTAAATTCAGAGGAGATAAGAGCCGCACTCCATGAACCTCTGGAAAGAATAATCGCATCTGTGAGGGATGCACTGGAAAAGACTCCTCCAGAACTTGCGTCAGATATTGTAGAATCCGGAATCGTTATGACTGGAGGCGGTTCACTTCTGCGGGGTCTTCCTGAACTTGTCTCAAAAGAGACAGGGCTTCCCGTAAAACTTGCTGAAAATCCAGTTGAATGTGTGGTTAAAGGCACAGGCAAAATATTAGATAATTTTGAACATTACTATAAAATTTTGTTAAGAGAGAGAAGGGTAAGATGAATTCTAACAGGAAATTTCTGATCCTTATATCTATATCGATACTTTTTATAATATGGGGAGGGACCCGATCTGGTAAAAGATTTCAACTTGGTTCTGCCAGGATAATATCAAATTTACAGAAACCGCTAACCTCTATTGCATCCATCTTAGATGCAAGACGCGAAAACCAGATATTACGCGAAAAACTTATTAAAATTTCAATGGAGAAAGAACGCTTTCAATCATATGTCAAAGAGAACAAAAGACTTACAAAACTTCTCTCTTTTAAAGAAAAATCACCGTATTCTCTTCTCTGTGCAAAGGTTGTGGGAATTTCTCCTTATCCAAATGAGGGAATTATTCTTATAAACAAAGGACGGATTGACGGTATCAAAAAGAATATGCTCTGTATAACTTCCCATGGACTTCTGGGTATAGTAGCAGATGTAGCAAAGGATGTTTCTTATATCCAGACACTTAACGACCCGGCGTTCAGAGCATCTGCTATGGATTCTCGCACACGAGCAGTCGGGATAATACGCCAAAAGAACGGACTTATTCTGGATAATGTTCCAATAGGTTTATCCATTAATATCGGAGATACAGTAATTACATCCGGTTTAGGAGGAGTATTTCCGAAAGGACTGTTTATTGGGGTAATAAAAGACATCAACAAATCGCAGAATATGTTATTCAATGTAGCAAGGGTAAAAGCATTTGCGCCATCACTGGTAGAATATGTATTCATCATAACACAGAAATTGCCTGAAGAAGTACCTGTCAGCATACCAACCCCAAAAAAGAAGATAAAAAGACCAATAATATCAGAAGAACCGGCAATAGAACCAATAATCCCAGAACCTAAGATAAGAGAACTCATAAGAAAACCGTAAAAATTAAAAGACATCCTATAAAGAACAGAATGTCTGATTACACAGATTACAAAAGCAGATTACATGGATTCAGGTAAAAGGATTGGCTTTTAATCTGTGTAATCGTGTATTCTAAAATCTGTGTAATCAGGTATAATGAACATTATACCAGGGGGTTTTTATGATTGCAATCATTGGAGATAGCACGGGAAGTATGCCAAAAGAGATGGCAGAGAAATATGGTGTAATTGTAGTACCGTATTATGTGATATACGATGATAAGGCCCACAGAGAGACATTTGATTTTGACACCCTCAACTACTACAAAAATGTAATGCCCAGAGACAAAATTCCTACAACATCCCAGCCGTCTCTGGAGGATTTCTCAAAAATCTATAAAGAGATACTTGAAAATTATGATGGTATAATACATTTTACCATATCATCTAAATTGAGCAGGGGATATGAAACTGCGAAAAAGGCAAGCGAGAAATTTGAAAAGGGTAAAATATACGTATACGATACATTCACCGTACTTGGAAAGCAGGCATTTCTTACAATAGAAGCAACAAAAAGAAGAGATCGTGGCGAAGGAATGGAAGAAATTATAGAAGGTGTAAGGAGTGAGGATAAATTCATGGAAGTATTTGGAATTTTTGATACACTCAAGTATCTTGCAAAAGGCGGAAGAATAGGACGGGCACAAGCACTTATAGGTGGATTGCTTTCAATAAAACCTATTCTGGGAACAAAGGATGGTATAACTACTCCATTCAGCAAGGTAAGAACACACAGCCAAGGGTTAAACTGGATAATTGAGAGAATAAAAAAGAACATAGAATTGACAGGCAGAAAAAAGGTCATTGCAATGGTTGAGGATGCTGCAAATGATGAATGGGCTGAGAAGGCAGAAGAAAGATTGAAAAGTGAATTTGATATAGTAGAACTGTGGAGAACAAAAATGAGTGTTGTAACAGGCACCCATATAGGTCCTGGTGCCTGGGCTATTTCATATCATCTTTTACCAGAATAACTGTTATCCAAAATTTAGCATTTCAAAGCTGATAGTAGCCTTTATCCCTATATTCAACATATCTTACCTTATTTTCTTTTTGCAGTTGAGAGAGTCGTTTTAGAGCCTCGTTTGGATGTATTCCCAGACAGGCAGAGATATCCAAAAGGGTGGATGGACGCCTTTTTACAAGTTTAAGTATCTGTTCCTCAACATCTTCAGGACAAGCCCTCTTTGCCTTTGCCTTGAACTCTGGGATAATCTCACAATTCTTGCCAAAACTAATTTTAATTCTTTGTAGCTCACTCTCATTTATAGGGTGGCAATATTTTTCGGTTGGCGGACGAACTACGGTATTCAACTGAATCCTATCAGGATTTATCTTCGAAATAATAGAATTTAACAGACCTATCTCCTTGATGTTATCATTTATCTCCTTGATAAACATCACTTCAAGCCAGATATCTCCCTTGAATTCCTCTCTAAATTTCAACAATCCCGTTACCATTCTATCAAACTCAACTGCCGGATGGGGACGGTTTATCCTTGAAAAGGTTTCAGACGTGGCAGCATCAAGCGAAGGAACTACAAGATCTGCAGGAAGAAGCTCAGTGCGCAATTCCTGGTCGCTCAGCAAAGACGCATTTGTGAGCACTGCAATCTTTATCTTGGTTATCTTCTTTATCTCCTTTAGCAACTCCCCGAGTGCCGAATTGAGCGTGGGTTCTCCTGAACCTGAGAATGTGATATAATCAATTACTTGGTTAGTTTTAAGTATCTCATCAAGTTCCGAAAGAATAGTGTCCTTTGGAATATACTCCTTTCTCTCTATGGTCTTGTTCGTAGTTTTGCCCAGTTGGCAGTAGATACAGTCATACGAACAGGTCTTGTAGGGGACAAGGTCTATTCCCAGGGAAAAACCAAGCCTCCTTGATGGCACAGGACCGTAGATATGGCTTTTATTTACCGACATATTGACTCCCGGTTAAAAGAATAAGTCTTAGGGTCATAGCGTCGCAGGGTCTTATGGTCATTGGGTTATTGGTCATTAGTCATTGGTCAATAGTCATTGGTCATTGGTCAATAGTCATTAAGTAATTTATCCTTCCCCATTCCCCATTTCACATTCCCCTGTCACCTAACACCTATAACCTAGAACCTATAACCTGTCACCTGTCACCTGACATCTATATGTAAACTTGTCATAATAAATATTCCCCTCTCCCCATTCCATCTCTCCACGCTGATTATCTACAGGGTCAGACCTTACATACTTTTTTGTGGGAGTAAACTGTGTTAAAATATCACTGTTGCAAACCAGTCTAAAACTGTCAATATTTCCAAAATAAAACTTATGTAACTTTGGGTCATGAACTCTATGTCCCCCAAAAGATGCATCTGCAAATAGCCAACCATAAGGCTTTATAAAGAACTGTGCCCAGTCATGAGGACTTGCCTTAAACTTGTTTATATACCAGCCTGATTGCCAGCGAGCCGGTATTCCGCTGACCCTGCATAGAGTTATAAAAAGCAACGCCTGCATACCACAATCACCCTGCAGATTTGTAGCAACATATTCACTGATATTTTCATAAGTAGAGTACTCACAGGTAAGCGCGTATTTCACATTATGGGTTATCCAATCATATATTCTCCATGCCTTATGATATGGATTTGTCTCTTTGCCTATAATCTCCGATGCGAGGTTCCTTAAATAGGAAGTAAAGAGTATATGAGGACAATGCTCTCTTGTATACTTCGTGTATAGCTCATCTCTGTCATAAGGTTCTACTTTGTTAGGAAATACACCCGTGTATGAGGCATGGGTAATATACTCGTATTCAACCTCAAACACCATAGGCTTTGTATTCTCGACTTTCTGCTCAAAGAATATAGTTCTCTGCGGATAATCTTCAGGTGCCAGAATACAGTTTTTTGGGGAACTTGATATCAAATTGACGGAAGTTTGTTGATCACCTATTCTTGGAAACGGTAGCCAGCATCGCACATATTCCCCATCAGGAACAGTGTTGGACTTCAGGGAGACCCGCATTTTGATTCTCCGTTTTACGGGTAGGATATACTTTTCTGGGAATTGTGACTGGCATATTTTTTCTACTTGCGCATTTAGCACACTCTCAGCGACCTGATCTTTAGCATCAGAGATCTTTTTTCTAATAGATTTTGCCTCTGATGAGAACCTGAAAAGATTTGGGATAAATCTTCCGAAATATCTCTCCTCCCCATCTACCCACCTATAATCTATATACCCATTTTCTACCCAGTTCTGGAATTTCTTCTGGGTAAGATTCGGAATTTCCTTTTTTAGTAATTGAACTGCCTTCCTTTTTCCAATACTGTAATCTTTTTTTACTCTATTAATACGCTCCAACTCATATTCCAGACGTCTTCTTAACAATAAAGGCAGTCTGCTGTTTAAGGTTTTTTCTATTCTCTTGATGGCACTTTTGAAGTCGCCAATATCCTCAAGTCTTCTAATATCTTCAGGCAATCTTACAGCCAAAAAATCAAAATCTTGCATCTCTTTCAGCATTTTTGTTTATAATATGAACCACAAAGGACACAAAGAAAAGAAATCAGGGTTATCCTTTTTCCTTTTTCCTTTAACCAACTAACCCCCTTTCAATATTATATCACCGTTCTCCACTCCTAAATCCCTGGCGATGATGGGACATTTTGCCTTAAGGAGAAAGAATATCGGACGGTTCTCCCCGGAGAGTGTCTCATAATTTCCCTGACCTTTTGATATAATCATATTAGCATCTTCGTATATCTTTAAAAAATCTTTTGAGCAGTACTTGAGTATGGTCCCTGGAGCATCACATCCCGTTGATATTATCTCTGCAATCCTATGAATGCCTGCATCTCTCGCATTCTCAAGGGTAGCATCATTTATAATAGGTCTTCCCTTTACAGCGTATTTTATGGGTTTTCCTATCTCCTCAATCAGTATTCTATCCACAACTGTCTCGCCTGCATTGTCGGCAAGATAAAGAATATTATGAGAATTCTGTAACGCTTTTTTAAATTCAGTGTAGTCAAATATGGCAAAATTGTAATGGAGGGCTTTTTCAATCTCTTTTTCTATATCAAAATCTGAGTTGGGGCCAAAGTCAATGATGTTTCCTGCTATTGCAAACTTTATTGCTGAAAGGAGTGGGTCAGAAGAAGCTGCCACCTTCTTCTTAAGGTCGGGATAGAGAGCAAGCAGGTATCTTGTATGTTCTTTTTTTATATTATAATATGGATCCTCAACACCAATTACCCTGTTTATGGTCTTATAAATCTCTCTACCAATCTCTGGGGGTGAAGCATCAAAGGAGATTTTAGGTATGATTAGGCAAACCTTATCAAGCGCCTCTCGTATTTTCCGTTCGTCTTTGGTAGCAACCCTTGCAGTCTCAAGGGTCTGACGAAGGAAACAAGGAATACAATCAAGATAAGTCTTCATAGATAAAAAAATTTAACCACAGACCCGCCCCTGAATTTTTCTCTTCTTAATGCCGTACAAAAAAATCGTCACCTAATCGTCACCTTTTAATTAGATACCTTGTAGCCCTACCTCTACCCTCCTGTATGAATAACGCTTTTTCTAATAAGTCTTTCAATTCTAAATGTGCCGACTTAAATACTTGAATACTTGAGCCTGACCCCATTACTTATTACTTATATCGTTTTGAATAAATTGTAAAGTGTTGTTCTGGTAAAAAATCAAATTCTTTTTCTTGCCTGCCCATCATCTTTTAGGTGGGACAAATCGCCTTTAATATGTGTTATATGATGTAAATTTTATCCTTAATTTCCTTTTCGGGAGACTACTTTCTTTTTCTGGCTAAAATGGCAAAAGAGCAATGAGAATACAACAAAGAATGTTCCCAAGTCCCAGGTTTAGGCTGTCCCTTTTGATAAAGGTCGAGAGGCATCTCTTCTACGCGTTCAGTGATAAATCCTTGCTCAATAAGTCCATTAAAAACATCACTCAAATAATGACGAAATTCGATGACATTTTCATCTTCAGATCTTCTTTGTTCCTTAACTGCGTAAGGTTTTGTGATACGATATCCTTTTCCATCCCAAGATTCATCATCAATTGAAAATGATATGGGATTCTGAGCGTCTACACGATAGAGTCCACCTCGTTTAAGAACACGAGCCACTTCTGAATATACTTTTCTTACATCAGAAATATATGTCATTGAAGGTGCTTGATATACAAGATCAAAGGAATCGTTGCCAATAGCAGAAAGATCGCACATATCTGTTTGGATTGTTGTAACATTATATCCATAATGATCAGCCGCCTTTTTATCACCTTCAAGCTGACCTTCTGTAATATCTACAACTGTCACTTTTGCTCCGAGTAATCCAAAAATGGCTGATTGCTGGCCACCGCTTGCAGCCAGACATAAAACACCTTTACCTTTTGCATCGGCAAGTACACTGATTGGATAAATGTCGTTTATTGGTTCAGGAACATTCTTTGGTTGGTCTTTAGCAATTTTTTGAACAATGGAAGGATCTAAATCTAACCAAGGTTTCGTAAAACCACAGTTCTCTTTTACCATTTTTTCCCACCATTTTTTATTAATTGATGCATAAGAGTTGTCTTTATTCATAGCCATATATTAAATTAAAGTAGCTTGAGAAAAAATCTAAATAGTGAAAAAATTTATTTCAGATAACTTGTTTATATATGCATTGCGTATATCCAGCCAATTTGGCGATATATACGCAGCAAATGGGGTCAGGTCACAGACTCGTATGAGCTGCAAAATAGAAATAACTAAACCCTAATTCTCTCGCCATCGACAAACCTGCCTGCCCATACGGATCCATAGGGACCGGTAGACAAGTATTATCCTGTTCCACCTCCAATTCCCCACAAATAATTTCTATTTTTCAGCCCAACCCCAGTATCCTCTTTTTCACACTGTCGTAAGATATGTCGCAAGTTTGTCGTAAGATATGTCGCAAGTTTATATCTTTAGAAAGTAAACCAATTTGTTTGTTGCACCTTTCCTTATAATGAACCCCCTTTCCAATAATTCTTTTATATCTCGCTGTGCGGTTCTATGAGTTATATCGGGATTGATTTTTATATATTCGGAGGGTTTCATCTGTCCATTCTTGATAAGGAATTTGATTCCTTTTAATTGTCTTTCACGTAGTCCAGATTTTGATGCCCTATCTAACAAGATATCCTTTTTAATCGCCATTTCTCCTTTGTTTTTCACTTCCAGCATTTGACTTTTTAATCCTTCCATAAAATATTCAAGCCATCCCGTCATATCCATATTATTTTTCCTTACTGATTGAATGGCATCGTAATATTTCCCGCGGTTTTTATCGTAATACTCAGATAAGGAGAAAAGCCGCTTAAAATCATATCCACTCTTGTATAAAATGAGCGTGCAAATGAGACGTGTAGTTCTTCCATTCCCGTCAAGAAAAGGATGAATATGAACAAAGTGGAATTGGCTAATTCCTGCTCTAAGCACAGGTGATATGTTAGATTCTTCATTTAGCCAGACAGTGAATTCCCTCATTAGGGTCGGCACTCTTTCGGGAGGAGGTGGGGTATATATAATTTCTCCCGTTGAGGAATTGATTACATAATTTTGAACCTTCCTATAATTGCCGGGTCCTGCTGAATTGCCTCTTACTCCTCTCACGAGGATTTTATGAATTTCACAAATAAGACTTTCAGTGATAAAATCCTCTTTACCTAAGTACTCGGAGACGAAGTCAACTGCTTTTCTATAATTGAGGAGTTCTTTTCTGTCGTCTGGATGAACACCTGAAACTCTTTTGCCGGTGAGTATTTTTCTTGCCTGGGATAAGGTAAGTCTTGTGCCTTCAATATGTGTCGACGCATGGGATTCAAGGATAAGAGCTTCACTCTGCATATCCCTTATCCAATTTTCTTTTAATTGAGCAGCATCGAGAAATCCCCTTGCTCTCTCAATCTCAAGAAGTGAGTTATTTATCTTATTGGTGATAACGAATTTAGGCTCAAACATCTTTATTTTTTCTCTCATAAAGCAAAACTCAATAGGTCAAAATTTTCAATGTTCCAAATTCAATTTTCATACTCCTCCACCCATTAAGACGGGGGTAGGCGACAGGCAGGTCTGCAATCTGAAGACCTGACCTTTTCTTCTCCTGATGAAAATAAATAACCCCCACCAGATTTCTTCTTACATCAGGTATTTTCTTTTTTCAGGTCTGACCCCAGAATCCTTACTGTTTACCCACTTCCTCCCCACCTTGTCGGGGCAGGTCTGTAATTTAAAGACCTAAAGCTTGAATTTCTCCCCATTAAGAAAAATGTCTAATGCCAAGCCCTGAGCCTACTCCTCTTGCAATCTAAAGACTATGGCTGAATCTCTCCTGCGATCTTTCATTTGCCTGTTTCTGGACGAAAACCGATCCGTCGATGTGGTTTTTCAGGTGGCGCCATCAGTTGACGAATTGCATCAAAAATTGTTTTAATCTCTTCGTCGTGTTTTTCGATTTTTCTTTCAAGTTGACTTAATTTATGTGCAAGTTCTTTATGGGTTGAAAGGATTTCTCTGAGTTTTACAAAAGTCCGCATTATTGCAATATTAACCAGAATAGCTCTCTCGCTGTTAAGAACGCTGGAAAGCATAGCAACTCCCTGCTCTGTAAAGGCATAAGGAGAATATTTTGAATGTTTGCCTCTCTTTAAGGTGCCAAATTGGCACCTTAAAAAATCTTTATATTCTTCTTGTGTCAGTTCAAACATGAAATCATCAGGAAATCTTTCTATATTTCTTCTAACTTGCCTTTTCAATTGTTTTGTCTCTACTTTATATAATTCTGCTAAATCAGAATCAAGTATTATCTTATGCCCGCGGATAAGAAAAATCTTTTGTTGGATTACTTCTTGTGGAACTATTTCTTTCATCATGTCCGTTTCTTTGAAATCACATACTTGAATACTTGAGCCTGACCCTCTCAATTCCTCGCTACGCCTCACCCTTGGCAGTTTTATATATACCATAAAGGAACAAATTTGACAAATGTGTTGTTCACTCTTTCTTTACCCCATAAATCCCTTGTGAGAATCACTGCCCTTTCAGGGTTGTATGAGGAGAGGAAACTTCTAAAGCTCCTGGAGATTTTTGGGACCGCATGAGAGTATTTCACCTCTATTGGAATAACACTATCTCTAAACCTCAAGACAAAATCCACTTCTGCCTTTGATAGCGTTCTCCAGTATCTTACAAGGACATCCTCTTCCGCATACCCTGTTCTAAGGATAGAGAGGACAGCATTCTCCACGAGTGCTCCTCTATCTGGCCTTAAATAAATCTCACTGAAGTTATGTAAGATAGAGTTTCTAAGACCTGTATCTATAAAATAGACCTTTGGACTTTTCTTCAATTCCGTGGTTCTGTTTGTATAGAATGGTTGAATGAGTTTTATAATGTATGTCTCTTCAAGAATAGAAACCTTATTCTTCATCTCCTTAAAATAGGTTCCTGTATCCTGAATCAGTGAGGTGAAGCTGAGAATATTACCAGTCTGGTTTGCAAGGAGAGAGACTATCTTTCGAAAGGTCTCGGCATCGGTTATCTTGAGAAGTTCAATAATGTCTTTTGTAACATAGGTCTCGTAAATATTCTTCAATATTATGGACTTTGTCTCCCTATCGTTCGACTTCACAACCTCTGGATAACCACCCCAATTCGCATACTCCTCAAAATACCTTGAGAAATCCTTTAAGAATATGTCCTTTCCCTCTGGAGAAAAATCAACTCCATTTTGTATAAAGCGTCTCAAAAAATCGGATTTTTCCTCATAATAGGCGAGAAGTTCGGGTGCCTTCACCTGAATAAACTCTTTGAAACTCAACTGCCAGAGATAAAAGAAAAACACCCTTCCTACAAGATATTTCGCCGTTTCTCCTGTAAGTTCCAGAGATGAAGAACCTGTTATTACGAATTTAACATCTCTAAAAAGATCATAAAGTAATTTCAGTATCCGCCCTCCATCCTTCAGATAATGAAACTCATCTATAAAGAAATAGCACCTTTTCCCCTTCTTCTTTGCAGTGTAACTTTTAACAAACTCTTTTGGATTTGAGGAGAAGGAGTCCAGTATGTCACGGTCCTCAAATGTCAAAAAGACGATTGCCTCAGGGTCTACCCCCCTTTCTTCAATCAGCCATTCCCTAAGCATCTCAAGTAGAGTAGTCTTGCCTGACTGCCTCGGTCCCTTTATAGCATAAATTTCCCTTCTATCAATCCACTTTTTAAGGGTATCCAGCAAATCCCTATGGAAAAAATCTTTCATTTTAACCCTATTATTATTAAAAAATATTTACTAATTATAGCATAATTATTAAAAATTGTCAAGGAAAATGTCCAATTTGAAGACCCACCCCTGATTTTCTCCCTCATCGTCCATAATCGTTCACTAATCGTTCACTAATCGTTCATTTCGTATTTCAGCGATCTACCCTTACCAATTGTTCTTAATATACCTTTCTCTACTAATTGATTGAGCTCCTTGGCGGCTGTAACCTTGCCTATTTGATTTATCTCTCTATATTCTTTGTTAGTGATGTATTGGCTCTTTTTCAAGAAGTTTATTGCTTTTTTCTGTCTATCATTTATAAATACTTGAATACTTGAGCCTGACCCCTATTCTCCAGACATTTCATAGATAAACCTTAAAGATTGTCCGTTTTATCGGACATATGTCCGTTATATCGGACAGTCAGATTGCAGGCACGAATTCAATTCGTGCATAACGGGGTCAGGTCACAGACTCGTATGAGCTGAAAAATAGAAATAAATAAAATCCCAACTTTGATCATATTGATTGCAATTGTCGCCCTTCAAGCCATTCTATTTTAGGTTTTCTCGTCATTGACAAACTTGCCTGTCCATACGGATCCGTGGGGACCGGTAGGCAAGTATTGTTCCGTTCTATCCCCCATCTCTCTCAATAATTTCTATTTTTAGTCTACCCTCGGTGTTCCTATTCACCAGGAAAAATGTCTAAAGTCAAGACCAGACCATAGTCCCCATTGTTGCTATCTTATTTATAATATATAATTTCTTACCTTTTTCTGTCAAAACTGGGGAGTTAGGATATTTCTCGGAAGGCAAACGATTCGCAAAATCTCAAAATATATAAAAATTGAAATATCACCAAGCTTCGTGAGATTTATAGCCTTATATGAAATGTGAAGCTCAGACTCCTTTCTCCTCTGAAGATTATGACCAGTAGCAAGCATTCTGTGGAGGGGAGTATTTTGAAACAAGCTCTCAAGCGGCAGCTAATTATTTATAGAGCTAGAAAGTAAACTTATAGACTCAAATGGATTAAGAAAAGAGGTATATAAGATTAAGTGTAAATTATAGGTTTTAATCTGTCCCTCAAATATTAAATAAATATTGCACGACCTGAATCCTGTTCCTTCTTAGCCCTCCTGCAATTATTTATCACCCTTGATTTTTCTTTTATCTTGGAAGTACTTAAAAAATTCTTTTAACTTTTCATGTCTTCTCTCTATTTGATACCTTTCTCCCGGTGCATTACTAAGATAAGATTCAAAGATATACAACTCCTCATTTTTTCTATTAAATCCTGTCCTTGCTTCAGTCTTTAGACGTTTCAAAAATTCTACCACGAATTTAACAAATGTAGGCATAATTTCGTTTATTTTATCTCCTTGATCTTTCTCGACTAACTCTTCTACAAACAAATATACGGACAGGATAAACGACCTATTTCTTAACGCACTTGCCTTTTTTTTGAAATAATTATCTAACTGATCAAATACACTTATAATAAATCGACATCTAGTTTCAAAAAAATCTAGTTCGTTTCCTTCTAATTCTGCATAATCTTTAAAGAAATAATTTAAATCTTCGTATCTTGTCCGAGAGAAAGCATGAATTTTTTTTCTTGAAAATGAATTTATGCAGATTTGTGCACTCAATGTTTCCTTGGCAAATCTCCGGTCTGCGATTTTAACTGATTTAATAAAAGGATGTTTTACCATTTCATCAAAAACAAAATTCCTCATCAATCCAGTCGATGCATGAAGTTTCTCGCCGGTATTTAAGAGTAGACCTAACTGCAACCTTAAAAAAAGTTTTCGCAAGTATTCCTCTGACACGTCGGTAATTACTGTAATCTGCAACTTATAGGAAAATATTTTTTCCCGTAGTTTCGGGTCTAATTCCTTAAACTTCCTTCTTATCCCTTTCTTTATTTCATATTCATATTCATATTCATATTCATTTCCAATAAACTCCCATATTGCCCATAATCTTTGCTGTCCATCGACTACTTCATAATATTCATTGGTTCCTACTTTATAAAAGTAAATCTTTGGTATATCAATATCATTTAAAATCGAATCTATAAGTAGCTGTTTATCTTTTAAACGCCATAATTTGGGTTCCCGTTGATAGTCGGGAAAATGTATTTTGTCTCTTCTCTCATAAATCTCCTTTATTGTCCAATCTACAACTCTTCTTTTCATCTAGCCCTCCATTATCTTTTTCAGAGCTTCGTCAATACTATCTATATCAATTTCCCCTCTATATTTATGATATTGCACTTTTGTTTTAAGCCAATACTTAAAGGGATTGTTGAGCTCAGAACCTTTAGGTAGGTTTCCATCCTCGTAAGTTTTGTAGACATCAAAATCCCCATCTGTCAAATATCCAATAGGTACAATATTCTGAAAATATGAACAATCTTTTTTAATTCTTTCCCCATTTTTCTGGTTCATTATTAATTCAATCTTAAAACAATTCCCGCGACAAAGATGTTGGTTATATTGGGCATTAAATAATAAAGAAATTACATTCCAATCATTTTGACTTAACGAACACCCAATAATTCTTAAAATATCACATTTGCTTGCTAACATTTCATATGCTAACCCCATTAATTTATTATAAGGATAATCTTTTGATTCTTTTAAGATCGAGGGAGGGATCCAGAGAATATCTTCTTGACTCTTACTTGTATCCTCTTTAGTCTTGCTTGGGAGTTTTAATTCTAGAACTCTTATGGGAAGAGCCTTTTTCCAATTGAAAGAACCGTATAACTTTATGACAAGAGGGGCCTTTTCCTCAAGCTTAAAAGATGTTGAATCAAATTCAACTCCCAAATTAATACCCCCAAATATTTTTTTCGAGGCCACCTGGAATAGGTTATCATGATTAAGGCTGATTATCCCAGAAAGCTTTTCTACTTTTTCATTAAAATGTTTATTTCTATGCATATCAAGCAGCCCCATTGCCAACTCAGGTTTCTCTAATACTTCTACTTTAGCCAAACTTTCCAATATAACTTGATAATACAATCTTCTAAATTCAGCAGCTACTTCTTTATATTTTTCTATACCAGTGTTAGCAAGTAAACTGACTAATTTTTCAATATCTATTTCATTTTTATCTCCTAATTTTATTTTCAACTCCTTATATTTTTTCGCTTTTTTTATAATACGAGAACAAATACCCTCTCCTAATCCATTTAAATCTCTCATAAGCAGATTAACTTTTTCGCCTCCTTGATAGTCCACCTCTGCTTGTGTTGCCCCTGCTCCTAATAGATACACTACCTGTTTTGGGGAATATTCATATACCTTTTCTTTCATTTTTGCCAAACTACCAAGCTCTCTCGAGTTGGTTCTCTTTTATATTTTAACATCTGTTGTGAGCTATTTCCTCTATACCGAAGAACATAAATACCTTGCGGTTTTAGCCCCACCTGTTCACCTATTTTACTCAACAATTCATCAACGGGGATCATGACTCCAGCGAAACGAACATTACTAACCACTAACCCAATATACTTACCTATCTTTAACACTCGCAACATTTCTTTTAAACATAAATACATATCTTCAAAATATCCACAAAGCATAGAAATAATTTTAGCATTGTTCAACTCCCGGTTCTTTAACTCGTTGATTTTTTTCTTTAAAAGCGAAGGAATAATGTAACTATCTACTTCATATTTTTTCTTAGCTTCTACATGAGATCTCAAAGTATTATACCTGAGCAGTTTCAGCGATTGGTTATTTTCAATAAAACCGACTAATAATTCTAATTCATATATACGTGTATAGTCATGTCTATTCGGGTATGGAGGAGAAGTCAATATTGCATCATATTTTTTATCCATCACCTCATCAGGATAATTTCTAGCATCACCAAGTATTGCTGTAGTGGAAACATCTGAATAATTAAAAAGTTCCAACTCAGACATAAATTTTTCAGATGTTTCAAGAAACATTTTTTTTACACTACTTACTGGAACCTTCCTTTGATCAGTTATTCGGAGGAATCCGCCTGATTTTTTTGCTTTACTAACACTATTTAAAATACTTAGCAAAGAAAAAAGAAAAAAGGTTCTCTCGGGTGATTTTAGTGAATCAATTGAGTTCCTAAGAGAATAAATATACTTCAAAGTGTGGCTGGAAAAGGATTTCTTAAGAATAGGAACATCAGGAATTTTTGCATTCTGATAGACTTCGTGTGGAATTCTTTTTGATGCTGTCCTTAATCTGTTTGAATTATATGTTGTGGTTAAAGCATTTGCTAAAAAAACAGAAAAAGGTGAAATATCAAGACCAACTGCATTGTAACCGTCTAGCTTTGCTTTGACAAGAGTTGTACCTCCACCGCAAAAAGGATCAAAAACGGTGTTGCCTTTTGATAAACCAAACATAGAAAATATTTTAGAAACAAGTCCACTACCAAATCTGTGTTTAAATGCATACCAGTTGAATGGAACTATATTTCTATCAGAAAGTGGAGAAACATACCTACCCCACTCTAATTTCTCTACTATTTTCACTTTATTATTCATAGGAGATCGGTTTCCATGTCAAAAATTATAGCATAGAATAGTGGAAAAGTCAAGAAAAATTTCAAAAATTATAAGAGGACAAGATTTGAATGCCCACCATAGTATTTAATGCAAAACGGGGTCACGCTGAAAAATAGAAATAACTGAAACCCACTTCCCCTAAACTTCAGTATCTACATAGCCTTACAAGCATCTTTTACTTCCAAAATAAAGTCAAACAGCCGAGCCTGCCTTCAGCAAAATCTGAAGCCCTGCCTAATTCTTTTGTTTTTATCATTTCTATCTGTAAAAATTTTATCATTTT
>Ga0209986_10002122_pt1 | contig 18426 bp, 13 predicted proteins | sample BlataG_FD_183168 | JGI IMG/M metagenome (GOLD analysis project Ga0209986, IMG submission 183168) | Deep subsurface microbial communities from Black Sea to uncover new lineages of life (NeLLi) - Black_00105 metaG (SPAdes) (version 2) | ecosystem: Environmental > Aquatic > Marine > Oceanic >... | reverse complement strand
ATTGATTTAAGAGAGAGGCAGCAGCTTGAGACTGAGCAAATCTTCGGCAAGGTATTTCCTGAGCAGGATATAGCAGAGGTTTTGGCTTATGCTGAAGCACAGCCTGAAGCCTTCCTGCAAGATATTCTGGACATTGGCAGAACTCCCGAAACAGAAACACTACTCAAGACGATGTATGAGGGGGTGACAGAGGAATGGCTAACTGAACTCTTCACGCCTACTATTGGGAGTCCTGAATTACGGCAAAATCTAATAGATGCTCTAACTGCGGTAACGGAGACCAACATTGATTGGGCAGTGCAATACTTTTTTGATAACCCTGAAGGGTTAAGACGGTCCCTTATTTATGAAGGGAGAAACGAAACCACAGAAAAGCTAGTGAGACAGTTATATCCCGGTATTACAGACTACCAACTAAGCGATTACTTTAGTATCAGTGCTTTAGTTGTAGAGGCAGAGGCGGCCAGGGAAGTAGAACGAGGGAAATGGGGGACCTTTACTGCTGGTGTTGGCGATTTAGTAGCCAATGTTGGCGGTATTTTCAAGTGGTGTGGTGCGGAGGGAATAGGAGAGAAGATAATTAAGTTTGGACAATACATGCAGGTTCAGGCTGCACCAGTGCCGTTTGAACCTGATGAGTTTACATGGAAGCAGATGTTTAATCCTCAATTTCTTTCCACTTATGGGGTGAGGATGTTGCCGACTTTGATGTTGTTAGTAGTTCCCGCTGTTGGTGCTTATGGTTTAGCTGGCTCAATAGCTGCCAAAGTAGGGTTAGGTGCTGTGGGGAGAGCAGTCATAACTGGTGTTGGCGGTGCTGCCCTTAGCCGACCTCTTGAATCAGCATTGGAGGCAGGTGGAGCTTATGATGAAGCCAGAGCAAGGGGGCTTTCCCATGAAGAAGCAGAACAAGTAGCTGATGAGGTATTCAAAAGGAATCTAAAGTTAGCTGGGTTAGATGCCTTCCAGATTGCAGTCGCCTTTATGCCAACACCGATTGGTAAAGCAGCAGCAGGAGCAGTAACAAGAGGACTAGTTAAAACTGCACAGATAGGCGGTAAGTTATTCTTCACCGGGCTAACTGAAGGTGGGGAGGAAATTTATCAGGAGATGGTTCTAAAACAAGCTATGGGTGATGAGCGCGGGCTTATGGAGATGCTAGAAGACCCCGATATGAAGTTAGTCTTTTCGCTCGGTATGATTGCTGGTCTTGGCATGGGTGCTGGCGGTGACATAATCGTCAGAATACAGAACAGGGTCATTCCGCAGCTTAGTACAGAGCAGAAGGTTCAATTTGATGAAAGTAAAGCGGATTTTATCTCTCAGGGATTGTCAGAAGAGGTGGCAACACACAAGGCACTTGATAATGTGGTAGAAAATAATCCCGAACTGGAAAAGGTAGTGGAAGATGCTGCTAAGGCAGTTGAGAAGGAAATCACCTTTGAGCAGATTAAACCGAAGACTGAGGCGGAAGCGGTTGTTGTTGAGCACATGAAACAACAGATTATACCAGAAGAGGTTACACCTGTTACCCCAGAGGTTACGGAACCGAAAGCCGAAGCTGTGCACGAGATCGCCACAGGGCAAGAATATACCGCTACTGTCTATAAAGGCTATAAGGTCAAGGGCGAAGCGGTTGACGAAGGATTGTATGGGAAAGGGACTTATTACACAACTAATCGAGAATATGCTGAGACATATGACGGCAAAGAGGTTACGACTGTAACCCTTGAAAATCCCTTTGTCATACAAACACAGCAAGAATACGAAGATTTCCAGAACGAGACTACCAGAACAGCAAGGCAAAGAGCACTTAATGAGGGAAAGACAGTCGAAGAGGCTGACGAACTCGCTGCCTTGGCAGCAAGAGAATGGCTTGAAAGTCGAGGCTATGATGGGCTTATTGCTAGAAATATCATAGCTCCAGGTGATGAGGTTGTAGTTTTCCATCCTGAGAAGGCTATGAGGCCTAAAGTCCCTGAAGCTGGTATGCCAGAGGTTACAGAAGAAGCAGTTGAAACCAAGACTAGGCGCCAATTAGAGGGTCTTGGCAAAATGTATCAGGAATGGTGGGGTAAGAGAAGGACTGCCGCCGAGACTAAGACTGCACTGGCCAGGTTTGTCAGAGAGAACCTCCCGATGGATGCCAGGGGTAAGTTTATAACTGCGATTGCTAAGGTTAAGACGGATGCACAGTTGACGGCATTGATGGCAAGGGTTATGGAGTTTGCTGAAATCAATGCCCAGAAAGTTCTCAAGGCTGAAGTTAGAGCAGAACTCAAGAAAGCAAGGGCGGTAGTCAAAGACCATATCCTTAAAGGTAAATTCACGCCTGAGACACAGAGGTTACTTGATGTTCTCAATCACAACCTAGAACTTGACAGAGATACCGCTAGGGAAAAGATTGTCACGAATATCAAGGCATACGAATCAGGGGAGTTGTCTTATGAGGAAATGTTCAAAGCTAATGAAGCTCTTAACTTCGCTGGTATTGAGGGTATGTCTTCAGAAGAATTGGCTAACCTGTTAAATTATATCAAGTCTCTTGAAGCCATAGGAAGGTCTGAGCGACAAGCAAAACAGGAGCTTGCTACTGAGAAAATCAAGGCTGTTAGAGCAGACATTTCTAATATACTTACTGGTGGGAAGGGATTAAAGACAGGTATCGGGGCTATACCAGGGAAGAGACTGGCAGCCAAGCCCGGGTGGTTAGATACCTTTGTCAACTGGCAGTATGGTATAGATAATCTGGCTGACAAAATAAGCAAGTTTGACACTACCTCAGAGCCCTTTCAGAGTATTATTAGTAAATTCGTATCTCAAGTTCACCGCGCAACTAATAGGCAGTTCATTGGAACCAAAGAGGCCTATAGCAAAATCAGGGATATAGTTGGTGATGTATTCGGGGTCAAGGGTGGTCGTGCTATCAATCAGGTTCTTAATGACCTCGACACGGAAGTTAATCTCGGCACTTTTGAACTAACCGCCGAGTATATCGCTAATCACCCTGAAGCTACTACAATTACTATCAAGATGACTAGGAATGAGATGCTTGCCAAGTATATGCAGATGCAGGACCTAACTCTTGATAACACCTTTACTACCGGCATGGGCTGGTCAATGAAGGTTAGGAACGCCATAGAGAACAACCTGACTGCCGAGGAAAAGAAGTTGGCAGACTCATTCTTCCAGTTCTATGAGGATTATTACAACACAATAAACCCGATATATCAGGAACTCTACAATGTGGATATGCCTCATAACCCCCGGTATTCACCTATCAGGCGGGATATTGAGGGTGATATAGCGGAGAATGTTTTGACCTTTCAGGATGCTGCTCAATATGCCTCGGTTCTCAATGGTAGTCTAAAAGCAAGGCAGAGGAATATACGACCTCTCAGGTTCAATGGAGCTACTCAGGTACTCTCAAACCACATAGAACAGATGGAACACTTCAAGGCATGGGCTATCACCATGAGGGATATGCGCCGTGTCTTTGGCAATACAGAGATAAGGCTGGCGGTAGAGCAGTATCATGGGCGAGGCATCATTCAGTTAATTGATAAGTTTATGAACCAAATGGCGAGAGGTGGCATTGATACGGCATCTACTAATAGAATCGCTGATTGGCTCCGGAGGAACTTTACTAGGTCAATCCTGGCTATTAAGCCGGTTATCGCATTGAAGCAGATACCATCTCTGTTCGCCTATGTTTCCGATCAAGAGATGGGTGTGACGGGTTTTGTCTCAGGTGTTGCGCACTTCTGGACTTCACCGATTGCCCATTTCAAGTTTCTCTATAAGAACTCCGAAGGATTCAGAGCAAGGATACAGGCGGGGTTTGAACGAGACATTGCGGCTGCCCTTGCACAGCATGGAAACAAAGAAATAGCTGGTCGGGGAAGTATAAAAAACTGGTTTATGCTTCAAATTAGGCTTGGTGATACCTTCGCGGTTTCTCAGGGTATGTGGGCTAAATATAGGGATGGACTAAATAAAGGGCTGTCACAAGCTGAAGCCATAGCTGCTGCCGAAGACCTCACAAACAGAACACAGCCCAGTTTTGGTATTGATTCGCTGTCAGCTATTCAGAATGGCGGGTCGTGGCTCAAGCTAATGACTATGTTCCAGAACCAGCCGAACAAATACTTTAGGATGGTTGGGGACAATTTGCGCAACTTCCAATATGGTAGAGGAAGTAGAGCAAAGGCAGCATCTACTATCCTTTTGGCATGGGTAATTCTACCTATGATGTTTCAGTTTATTGCCGATGCCTTTCAGTGGAAGCCTGAAAGACAGGCCCGGGCTGGTATTCTTGGGCCGCTGAACTTTGTCCTGATAGGCGGGCAGTTGGTTCAATCTATATGGGGATGGCTGACTAATATGCCATTTGATTATCAGGTCAGTCCAGTTGCGCAGACGGCGGATGACCTGAGAAATATCTTTCTCAAAGCTAAGAAGTTAATAGGACAGGGGCAAGACCCTTATAAAGATATAAGCCTCGATGATGTAGCGGCTCTTGTAGAGTATTTAGCCAAAGCGGCTGGGCAGGTAGCTGGATGGCCTACCCCGTATTTTGTTCAGGTTGAAAAAGGTATCAGGACAAAGCTGCAAGAGGGAGAGGATATTAACATAAAGGATTTCCTCTTTAGCCAGTGGGCATTACAACCCCCTGCTAAAAACGCAGAGCAGAAGGTGGAAGACCTGAACTTGAAACTTGGCGAAATCAAGGAGGGGCAAGAAGATAAGCCGTTATCGGAACGGGAGTTGAACCTCTATACTACTGTTGATTGGTTCAGGGATATTGGGAATGTTTATAGCAATGTCCTGCCACAGGATGTTCTAGATAACCCAGTCGCATCAAAGGAAAGCAAGGCATGGGCTGAATATGAAATAGCTCATTCAAAGGCTGATATACTCCCGAACATTGCACTCTACAAAATAAACACGGAAGACAATGACGATACCATAGTCCAGTATTATCAGCAGTGGAAGGCTAGGGAAAGGATAACTAGCCTTGCCCAATTAAGGGAATTTGACACACTCTATCCTAAAGCCTATCTGGGGAATGTAACTAGGCAACAGTATGAGTTACTTATCAAATACTTGGAATCGGATGACAAGGATGCTTTTCTCAATAGCCATCCAAAATTAAGGATTAACCCCAGAGACGAGTGGCTGAAGGCTAACCCGCTAGATAATGCCCAGTTAGCTTTAGCTGGACAGGCAAAGCTCCTCACTCTTGAAGCCTACAATCAATTTAAGGGGCTGCTCAAGACACTGGATATACCTACTGATGCCATACCACCAATGACTCTACCACCTGAAGGGTCTGTGGAAAATTACTTCAAGTATAGTGAACTTGGGGAACAATATGGCTACAACAGTGCTGAGGTCAAGCTATTGCTTGTAGAGGATAATGATTTGAGAGAGTGGCTTGGCCGTCAGGAAATAGAAACCCCAAGGGAATCGCTAGAAATCTCTGTAAAGTGGAGAGACCTTGATGATGAATATGAAGGTTATGGCGATAGATTCTCTAAGTTCTATATTGAAAACGAAGAGGAGAGGACAGAGGCTAGAGACAAGGTGTTAGCTAATAACCCTGAATATGCTGATGATAGGCGGAGAAGGGATGCTTATTCCATTGATTTAGCCGAGAACCTGATTGATACCTATTTAGAGTGGTATGAAGTTCCCCGGAAGGGATATTCAGATGACTGGTTCCTAATGGAGAACAAGGACTTTTATGATGCGATGACCAATATCTATATGACTACAGAGGGAGGGCAGGGCTTGACTCCTAGAGACTTCAGTAAAGTCCCAGATATTAAGTGGCGGTCTCTATGGGAAGACTGGACTGAGTTAGATGCCAAGTATGATGGTGCTGGTGATATGTTTTCAGAATTTTACGTGGAAGGTGAAATTGCTAGGGATAGATATAGAAAATCTTTATTGGAGACTAACCTTGGTTACCGAGATGTTAGGTATAAAAGGGATGCTATAGAATACGGATTCCCAGAGGACTTACTTGGGGACTATGCGGAGTGGTATAGGGAGGATCGAAAGGACTACGAAGATGACTGGTGGCTCATGGAGCATCCTGAGTTCTACAAAGCCATGTATGACTTAGATATATGGAAAGAGCCACGAGACTTCAGCAAAGTACCTACCCGGGCAGTATGGAATCTCTATCAGACATATCAGGGCTTGCCTTCAGGGACTCCAAGACTGGACTTTAGGGCTAGATACCCTGAATTGGATGCCTGGCTAGTCTCAGCTAAAGGCTACACGCCTGTTAAGGGAAGGGGAAGTGCAGAGGCACCGCCGACTCCCTGGGAAGAGGCAGCCCAAGTAGAGCAATTTAAGGAACTATTTAAGTAAAAGGCATACCATGAAGTTTACACCATCACCCACAAAGAAAGTTCGTGTTATTGATAGGGATGGGAATTTAATAAAAGTGATACCGATGAATAGGGCACGAAGGCGGAAATTAGGAATCGGTAAAGCTAAATAACTAAGGGTCGAAGGGCGAGCCACCGCCTTTAAGAGTGGCACAGATGCCCGTTAATTCGGGCATTTTCATTTAAGGAGGCGAAATGGACGAAATCAAAGGAACCCAACAGAATTCCCCCCAAGATAAAGGGAAGGCTTCTGAGGGTAGCGAAGAGACTACTCCAAAAGCCGAAGCCAAGACTTACACAGATCAGGAGATTGAGGAAATCAAAGCTAAAGCTGCTCAGAATGCCCGGGTTGCTGCTGGCAGGGATGCCAAATCCCTTGAGCAAAGGGAAGCTGCTGTCAAGGCTAGAGAGGATGCTAACAAGGCAGAGCAAGAAAGAAGAGACGCAGCCGAACTAGCAGAGGCACAGAAAGACCCCGACAAGTTGGCAGTTTATCAGTCAGAGCAAGCAGCGAGGCAGCGAACAAAGAAACAAGATGAGCGAGACGCTGCCCAAGATAAGAGAGAGGCTGAACATGAGGCAGAAGTCAAGGCAGCTAGGGAAGCCCAAAAGGAAATCACCATCTGGCAGATTGCTTCTGCTAAGGGTGTTGACCCAGTGAGGCTCAAGGCTCTCAGTGAGAAATTCAACATTGAGGGCAAGGAACAGTTAGAAGAACTAGCAGGGGAGATTGCCTCTGGGAAGCCTCAGGACGAAACTCCTGAAAAGAAATCAACTCCTGATTCTCTTGTAACTTCTGGCAATAAAGGATCTCAGGAAGGAAAAACTGCAAGACAAATCTATGCAGATACCTTCCGAGAGGAAAAGAAGTAACACAGGAGGAAAACTAAATGATTACTGGATATTTTGCCAGCACAACCGAAATGGTGAAGCTGGTGCAATCCAAGTTGCTGCCTGGTATCGTCCAGGAGATATACGAGGTCGGCCAGCTTATACCCCAGCTTGGGATTACCACTATTGACTCCTACACCCTGAAGTGGAATCGTGAGGGAACGCTACCAAGTGTTTCCGCTAAGAGCAAGGGGGAACAATATGGCTGGAAGGAAGTAGCAACCTATTCTCAGGGCACTCTAGCCTTGAAGGAATATGGAGACCAGTGGGCGTTAGTTGCGGCAGCCCAGGAAACCTATAAAGACCCCAACGACTACCGCGCAGCCATACAGTCCCAGATCATAAAAGGGGCTCTCAGAACTATCGAGGACCAGCTCATCTACGGTGATGCAACCACTTACCCCAAAGAGTTTGATGGCTTAGACAAGCTATGTCCTGCTACTGGCACGCACACCTTCGCTACCGCTCAGGACTGCGACCAGGGTGGAGGCACTGTCGGTCTTAGCATCGTCAACTTGCTAGGACTTATCCATGCCTGCAAACCGCGTCCTGACTTTCTACTGATGCCTCAAGAGATAGTTGACCAGCTCTTCATTCACGCTATGGGCAAGGCTGGAGCTATTGTGATGGCTCGTAGCCCTAGTGAGTTTGGAACGCTGATTGCAAGCGTCAATGGTGTCCCCATTGTTGTTAGCGACTATCTATCTACTGAGAATGACAACACTGGTGGCGATTTAGGCACTGGCAATTTGGTGAGCATCTATGGTGTCAGGAAGGGTTCAATCGAAGATGGTGGCGTTAGCCTTGCTGTTGGTGGCAAGACCGGTGGACAAGACTTCTTCGAGGTTGACCACTTTGAGAAGCTCGAAAACTACAACGCTGAAGGTATAAGGGCATACTGCTATGTTGCTATGGCGATGGGTAGCACCAAGTCTATATCCCGGGTTCACAGCATCTGCAGAACCACTGCTATAGACGCGACAAGTTAAGGCTTTTAGGGGTATGTGCCTAAACAGACCCTAATCTAATTACAGGAGGACACAAATGACGAATTTATATGCTTCTGGAATTACATCTTATGTCCGCAAAGGCACCATAAAGATTTCCAAGAGTAACTTCAACGCCAATGCCCTATTAGGTGGTATAGAGAACCCCGAAGATGAGGATATTCTCATTGATAGGGTAGTAGCCGACATTAAAACGGCAGCAGAGGCAGCGTGTAACCTTGAGGTTGGCTTGGGGGATAACGCTACTGATAACAGTCTGAATGCGACGATAATGTTTCTTGAGACTAATGCCATGAACATTGGTGTTGCGACCGGACCTGCGGCAGCGATTAACGCTAACTGCAAAGTGGCAGCTCAAAACGCCAATCATAATGCCACTAACTCTTGGATTTTGATTGGTTCAAGTGTCATAGCAAACGCCGATGACCTTGTGGCCGATGTCTATGTGGACTACATAATTCCGTAACCGGGAAAAGGAGGCTGCTATGTTAGATTTCATACTTTATACCTGTTCTTACGGTATGGTTACGGATCACACCGTAATTTCTGTAGAGAGACTACACCAAACGAAGTACAGATTCGAGTGGTGGTTTCAGACCGGCGATGCACTCATAAGTAGGAGTCGAAGCGTAGCAGCCTACCAGTTCTTAAAAAAGAATCGAGCACCTTATCTGATATTCCTTGACGGAGACATTATATTCACCCCCGGAGACATTGAGAAGTTACTGGATGCCTTGCATAGTGGGATAGATGTGGTAGGTGGGTTATACCCGGTAAGAGGGGGAACTTTCCTTGCTCAGAGGGGATGGAACGGGCATTTTCACATTTCGGGCAATTTAGAAGAAGTCCAGTTTGTCTCAACAGGCTTTCTAGGTATCAGCCGTAATATCCTTGAGAAGATTACCCAGGATATGCCAGTTCTCAACGAGGGGAGTTGGTCTGAGTGCCAGGCAGTCTTTGAAGATGGCAGATACGAAAACATCTTCATTAGTGAGGATTGGGACTTCTGCAACAAGGCTAGACAGGCCGGGGCGAAGATTTACGCTCATACTGGGATTCAGCTTCAACACCTAAAGGAAAAGGTTTACACGACACAGGAAGCCATTGAGAAAATGACCTGGAAGCCAGAGAGTCCCGATTTATGGAATGACCTAGCTGAATATCTGGGGAAGGAATCGAAGGAGCTTGTCTCGCAAGCCATAGCCACAAAGCAACTAGGCGATAGATGGAAGGAATGGAAGGGAACGTCTGAGGACTTCTACAAAGACCCAGAGATAGGTCAGCTTTATCTCTATGACCTGGCTGGGTTTAATTCGGCGGAGTTCTACAAAGAGCAAAGAATGGCTGGCATCAAGAACGCTGAGCATCTGCATATATTAGATGTGGGTTGCGGTATTGGCACAGTCTTATTGGAACTCTGCTGGAAGAATAAGAACTTAGTCGGCTATGACTTGAATGAGGTTTTACTTGAATTTGCTCAATATAGGGCAGGCAAGTTAGGGGCAAGGAATGTGAAGTTTACCAATACCTTCCCTAAAAACCTCAGTAAGTTTGACCTCATTATCGCCATAGACACCCTAGAGCATATTGAGGACTTGCATAGCTTTATCTTGAAGCTAGGTGCGGGGATGAAGGAGGGTGCGAGGTTCCATCACTTCGATTGTTTCTGGGAACACGAAATAAGCCCGATGCACTTTGACCACAGCGAACATCTAAACGACTGGCTGAAGGAAGCGGGCTTAGTTATTTTCGACAAATGCTGGTGCATTAAAGGAGGTTAATTATGCCTGTAAGTGAAAATCAAAAGACACTTGCCTGCATTGCCCTTGCCATGAAGCGGGGTGAGACACCACGCTCATATAGTGCTCAGGCTGCGAAGATGGCTGATTCTATGAGCGAAGAGAAGCTAAGTGAATGGTGCAAGGGGCCAATCAAAAAGGAATAGAACGATGGCAAAGAATCTTAGTACAATCAGGAAGACGGTCAGGCAAATACTGAAAGACGAGTTTGTTTTCGGGACTGACTATGACTTCCAGCCAGACGAGTTAGACATTCATATTGGCGAAGTCCTTGTTGACATTTCGCAGAGACGGCCTTACAAGGTCAGGGAAACGCTGAATATCGCTAATAAATCGGGTGAGGCAACAGCTACCACAGCGAGCCATCTCATTGACACGACAAACAATCAATTCGTAGCCGGTGATGTTGGCAAGACTGTGTATAACAGCACGGACAAGACTACGGCGAAGGTAACTGCCTACAACTCAGCATCGGATTTGACGCTGGACACAGATATTATGGCGAGCGGGGAATCTTATTACATCTATCACTATGGAGCGGTGAGTGGCAAAGACCTCAACATATCCTCGATAACGGACTTGATAGAGGTTGAAAAGGCAGAGCATCAAACCAGGCAGGATCCCCGAGAGTTTCGGAATGTGAGAATCTTCGGGGATATTCTAACCTTATTAGATGTTGATTCCGAACCCACTGACGGTGATGAGGTTTTCCTTTATTGCCACAAGGTTCACACACTGACGGAATCGGCATCTACTTTGAGCCCTGATTTGGAGAAGGTTCTTGTTGAAGGGACTGTGGCGAAGGCAGCTCAATCATGGCTCAACAAGATGCGGGCTCAGATAGTGCCAGCTAGTGCAAGATGGTATCACGACTGGGCGAACTCGCATCTTTTAATATACCGAGATAGCTTAGATTCAATCACTCCAGCGAAAGGCTGGAAATACTATTAAGGAGGAACAAAATGGCAGAATTTTCAGATTACATGGAGAACTCAATCATAAGCCTGATGAGGAACACAGCTTTCACGCAGATTCCTGCGTATGTGGCTTTGTTCACAGCCGACACTGGGCTAGAGGCTGACACTGGCTGGACTGCCACAGAGGTAAGTGGCGGTTCTTATGCAAGGCAACTTGCAGGGCTATCCGCACCTTCTGGTGGGGCAAGTTCTAATGGTGCAGACATCACATTCCCCACAGCTACAGGAGACTGGGGAACAGTTACTCATGTTGCATTGATGGATGCTGCTACTGCTGGTCATGTCCTCATGTGGAGTGCTCTTGATGCCTCAAAGACAGTGAACAACGGCGACACTTTCAAGATTAATGCGACTGAGCTCGACGTCACAGTAGCATAGGAATGGGCGGGATAATACCCGCCTGTTTCTTTTTTAGGAGAGTAAATGCCTGAAGCAGTAATATACCCACCTAGCATAAAAAACGATAAAGACAAGCTCTTTGCCTGCTATTCGCTTGTCCAGCAGATGATTGACGAGCATAACAGGCAGTCGGCTGCGTCTAAGGATGCTGGCAAGTTTCGGGAGTATGTCAAGAAAGAGTTTGACCCACGCTTGAAGCAAGTCCTAGCAGAGCGTAACCGCCTTATGGAGAAGATACGGTGGGATAACTATACCCTTGAACAATGGAAGCAGGTTAGCAAACTTCTGCCAGAGGAGTATCAGACTATTCACGAAAGTTTGTTTGGTAATAAGGTTACGGAGAAAACCAAACCAACCTTAGCGACCTCTCCAGCCCTAGACGAGCTAAAGGCGATTGACATTACCAAGCTATCATCCCTAGAAGGTGCTGACCCGACTGAGGACTTCACGACCTACACGGAACTTGACGCAGACAGTTACATTTCTAAAACATCAAGTCGAGTTACATGGGCAAGCCTAGACAGAGATGTAGATGTCTATGTCTATAAAGATAAAACCTCGGCACACTTTAATGGCAACTTTGAGCACAAAGCCACAGTTACGGCAACTGCTGGCCAGAGGTGGGGGTGTGTAGCTGTATATGCTTTAGCCAATCTGATTGATGATGTGAAAGGTATACAAGATGCTAGTGGTGATACATTAATAGTGGTACTTTACAACGCTAATGTCTCAAAATATACTCCATGTTTGTATGAAATAGTGGCAGGGACAGCATATTCAGATACTGGCACAGAACTAGATATTAATGTTATCCGCTATTTGACAGTTGAAAGGGATGAAAGCGTAGGTAGCTTTGGAACACTCTACTGTTATGTTTATAGTGATGCCTCAAGAGAAACGCTTGTAGAAACATTGTCTCTAGTGTTACATGAAAAAGAGGATTTCCAGTATATTTATGCTGGGCAATCATATAATGATGCTACCACAGGCAAGGCACAATCTGGTTATATAGAAGACCTTGACTTGCAGGAGGGTGTTACCCATGAAGGCTCAGCCACCCTCAGTGGAGCAGGAACTTTAGCAGCCATTGCCCAGAATATATGTTATGCCTCTGCTACCTTAGCGGGGGTAGGAACATTAGCTGGTATTGGTCAGAATATACTTGCTGGTTCAGTTACACTATCAGGCACAGGTAGCATAAGCTGTTCTGGAACTGTTGTTGCTCCAAGCCAAACCTTTTATCCTCTTACTCCCGTAAAGGTTACTCCTGGAACTATAAACTCTTGGGTTGATGTAGATGTTAGTTCCCATGTGCCTTCAGGAGCTACTGGGGTGTTACTGCACTTGGTCAATAACTGGGTAAGCAGCAATGATATGGGGGTGAGGAAGAATGGTTCATCGGATAATAGACATCCTAATTTGCGGGCTTATTGCCATTGTTGGGCAGCCATTGGTGTAGATGCTAACAGGATATTTGAGGCTTACATAGGAGCTTATTCCCCAAACCTAGAGATTTGGCTTGTTGGCTATACTAAGGATGGAGTAACCTTCTTTGACAATGGGTATGATAAGTCGCTAGGCACTCCGTATGTCTGGACAGATATTGACTGCTCAACAGAATGTCCAAACGCTATCGGACTAATTTTCGAGGTTCATCCAGTTACTCAGTCTAGCTTTGGGTTCAGAAAGAATGGAAGCGCTGATAACAGGTGGGAAGGAGTCCTAGGGCACAATAGCCATACTGTTATTATTGGTTGTGACGCCTCACAAATCTGTGAAGGGCGTATTGGTAGCACTGATTGTGATTTCTACCTTATTGGCTACATAACGGCTGGGGCAACTTTTAATACCAATGCCACTGACCTTAGTTTGGGAACTGTGGATACTTGGCTGGATTTAGCATCATTACCCTCTGGTGCTGTTATGGGCTTTATTGAAGTGTTTAATACTCCCGCTACTGCCAATCAATATGGTCTTAGGAAAAATGGTAGCTCAGAGAATATTTATAGGAAAGGTGTCTTTTACCCTTGGGCTTTTGTTGAGTGTGATACTGCTGGACTTATTGAAGGGAAGATAGAGGATACAGGCATTGATTTCTTCCTTATTGGTTATGCAACAACCAACATTAAGCTAGGAGGAGCTTCATTAACAGGAACAGGTAGCTTGACCTGTGTTGGAAGTGTACCAACACTCCATCAGGCTACTGCTACTCTATCAGGAACAGGAACTTTAGCAGGGATTGCACACCTAATAGCCATAGGACAGGCCACCTTAGCTGGCACTGGTTCATTATCTGGTATTGGTCAGAGACTATGCTATGGTGCTGCTACATTAAGTGGTCAAGGTAGTCTAGCTGGAATTGGACAGAGGATAACCTATGGCATAGCAACCCTATCAGGACAAGGCACTCTAGCAGCCATAGGAGTCAGCACACTAATTGGTCAAGCAGAACTAAGTGGCTCAGGAAGTCTTGCTGGTAAGGCTGTTTTAATAGTAGTAGGCGGAGCTACTCTTTCTGGTGAAGGTACTCTATCTGCCATTGGGTATGTCGGCGGGATACAGCTTGCCTCTGCTACCCTCTCGGGTGAGGGGACTTTATCAGCCATCGGACAAGGCATATTCATTGGTAAGTCCACATTAGAAGGTGTTGGCACTCTTGCTGCGGTAGGTCAAAGGATAACTTATGGAGTAGCGACTTTATCAGGTGTAGGAAGCCTTGTTGCTGCTGGTGGTATCCTCAAGCTAGGTTCAGCTACTTTAAGCGGAACAGGAAGTCTCGCTGCAGCTGCAATCTGTATCTTTATCGGGCAAGCTACCTTGACTGGTGCTGGATTTTTGGCAGCTATGGGCAATACAGGCAGGTTATTAACTGCCATCGTAGTTACCAGCCAGTACAGACTAATTAAGTCTGCCACTAGCCAGTACAGAGAGACCGAATCGGTCACCGCTCAGAAGAGAGTAATCGAAAGTCTACTATCGGGAGGTTAATCATGGCTTTAGAAGGAATTGTCCAAGTAATAGTATTCCCTGACAAGGCTACAGTTTGGGTTCTCGCCCTTGTCTATGATGAGGATGGTGAACTCGCTGACCCTACAGCAGTTGAACTCGAGCTTTTAGACCAAGATGGTGTAGTAAAGGCGGGTTATCTTAGTGTTACTGACAGCTCAACCTTTACTGCTGGTCTAGTCGTGACAGGTGCAACTTCAGGCGCTAAGGGTCTTGTCATATCTAAACCTGATGGCACAACCTTGGAGCTTCAACAGATAATTGGCGTTTGGCAGTCTGGTGAAGTTATAACCGATACCGGGGCTGGCACATCCACAACAACATCTACTATTGCAAGTGTCCCTATGACACAATATGAAACCACAACAGGGATTTACGAATATTTCTACCATACAGGCGCATCGGCTGACCCGATGGATGCAGGGCAATGGAGAGGCGAGATTGTAACCATTGACGGCTCAGGGGCAACAGCAGTCATATCTTCTAGCAAATTCGCGTTTGAAGTAAAATGAGAACACTAACCGACACATTAAAGGCTGCTCAGCAGGCTGGGGCTATTAACGCCCTAGTGAAACTCGTACTTACGCATAACTCTACGACCTATACCTATACCAAGACACGCATACTCGATATTAAGGAAACGGGGGACGGCTCTCTGCAATTTTTTGAACTATTCCTGAATAATGCTGATAAGTCTCTAACTGACCTCGATTTTCAGGGGTATAAGGGTGTTTTATCGTATGGAGCAATCACGACTGTGGGTGAGGAATACTCAGCACTAGCTCCGATGTGGGTAAAAGCCCAGCAATTTGGCTCTGACCCTGACAAATTGGAATGTAAGCTCTCTCTAGTTGGTATTTGTAATCTAATGGCTGAGGATGAGGCAAATGCTCTTTGTACCCCCAAAAGGGAAAAATATGGAACAGCCACTTCGACAATAGCAAATCACTTGATAGATACCGGGGAGAGCCAGTTTAAGGCTAGTGATGTTGGCAGAGTCGTCCATAACACAACGGATGATACCTACGCTTCTATTACAGAATATAACTCCCAATCTAACTTAACACTAGATGCAGACATAATGGTTGATGGCGAGGACTACGAGATATGGACAGAGGGGTCAAACGATACAGTCAAGACGCTGGTAAATGCGATTGCTGGAGCGACATTAACCTGCTTTAGTCATTGTAAGGCTTACGAGGTAGTTTGGGAAGATGGCTATGACGCCTTGGCTGATACTTACAGGCCAAAAGATGCCTTCCGCATCTATACAGGGAATAATCGGAACTCTGCAATAGACCGACTACTTGAATATACTCTAAATGTCAAAGTAGTCAAGGCTGACGGGAAGATACATATATTTAAGCCCACGACTTCAGGCACGACTTACGACTCAGAATATAGCCTAGAGTCGGGGCATCCTTTTTTTGCTAAAGCACTGAGGAAGAGAGTCGTAACGCCAAACTATATTAAGGTTCAATCTCGCGAAGATGATGACCCTCGGTATAGCGGGACTGCCCAAGATGAGAGCTATCCCACTTTGCCTGACGAGCTCAAGAAGCATCACTACAAGCAAACATACCTTGAAAGCGATGAGCAAGCAACGGCGATAGCCGAGGCAATCTTGGCAAGGGCTCAAATGTGGTGTGAGGCTGGGGCTGCCAATGTGCCGATGAATGTCGGGACTGAGGTATTTGACTATGTAAAAGTAACTGATTCGAGGGAAGAGGATAGCAGGGTAGGTAATATAGGAAGATATGTTCGCTACTATGATGTTCGCAAAAACGAGTGGCGAATGACTTTTGATTTTGGGAACTGGCAGAATGTTCGCAAAGTTCTGGCTAACCTGAATATCACAGGTGACGACATCGAGAATTACTTTTCCCGCCTGAGTGTCGGAGACCTCTATGTTGAGAACATACTGGCTGAGAATGTAGATTTTGTCTGGATTGACCCCGAAGGCAACATTGACCTGGACAAGATAGGCGACACCTTGGACCATCTTGCTGACGGGGAGACATACGGGAGAGTAAAGACCCTTCACCTAGATGCTGGGCAGGTTAAGCTAGACGAGTATATCTATTATGCAGCAGGGTATAATCCTACTGACAAGTTTGACCTGAATGACCACGACTTAGATAATATAGCCGATGGCACTGTCTTCCAGCGAGTCAAGAGTGCCTCTTTAACGGCTGCGGGCTTGGTGCTACTTGATCAGGTAGTAGTAGGGACTTACGGGCTTATTTATAGTGCAGATATTTCCGCTCACCATATTCTACTCTCCAAGACAACCAAGGACGGGGCGTGGTATCAGGAAAGCGGAGTAGGTATAAATGCCGATGTAGGCATAGGGATCTATGGTGGCGAGGGACTCATGGGGCTAAGAACCTATCCTACCCTGGCTGACTACCTAGCAGGCACGAATGTCCAGTGCTACATCGGCACTGATGGCAAGTTCTACGCTGGGGGAGGAAAGGTTTATTTAGATGAACTGGGATTGTGGTTAAAGGGGCAATACTTCTTTATACAAGACTCTAACGGAGTTACTAGGGGACACTTATTTGGGGGAACAGAAAATTATGTCCAACTACAGGCTAATCAAGACCTTAAACTTCTTGCTACGGCGGATATAATAATAGATACCGATAGCCTACAACCAGTGATAAATGACTATGTAAATCTTGGAACTACAAGCAAGCAATTCTATGGAGGCTATTTTGCCTCAAGGCTCAAAATGCCAGTAGGCACGAATCTATTTGACTAGGAGAAATTATGGCTTATAACTGTTGGGAAGCTCCTATACTTTGGCAATCATCCCAAATATATTCCCCCGACTTACCCAATCCTGGTGTTAAGTCGTTGGTGGCGCTAACCATCTCTCCGGGTATTCCCCTCAAATCAGGGAAGACTTATCGGATAACTATACACACTATTGCTTACCCCCTAGCCCCTAAGCATTGGGAATGGTGGAATGGAAGTCAATGGGTTGAAGAGCCGAGTTATGCTGCAATACAATGTTGGAAAACTTTAGAGGGTGTTTATGCAGGGGGTAGTCATGGCACTGGGTGTAACTATGGGGGGTCGTCAGGTTCTTGGGTACAATGGGGTGCAGGGCATGACTTAACCTTCCGTGTCTACGATTCTGAAGGCATACAAGATAGTCAAGAGCTTGCGACACTCAATTCGGGATATTGCCAATTGTGGAACGCTGACAGTCAAACCTTTACTCCCTCTAAGGATTACACAGCGACAAAGATAGAACTCATGCTCAATGAGTTTGAGACAATCCGAAGAGGCTACCTCATAGTAAAACTTGAGCGGGTGACGATGGGCGATCCCGGGTTCAAGTGGGTAGAGGGAACTTCCCTCGCCTATACGGATAATGATGGCTTTAAGCGCCTAGAGGAAGGAACTACCACCGGGGTCACAGGAAAGCTCGCTGGACAATGTGGAGTTAAGCCAAACGATACTCATTATTACTACATTGACGATACCGGCGCTGAGAGGAAGATTGAAGGCGTTAAAGAGGGGGCTACTGGTAAAATATCAGGACAGTGCGGGATAAACCCCACCTACCCAACGAAGTTCTGCTACATAGACGGATATGGTGATGAGAGAAGATTTGAGGGAACATTAGGATAAAGGAGGTATATGGACATCTTAAAGGAACTTAAAGAGGCGAAACAGCATAGAGAACAAGTGGTGGCACAAATCAACGAACTAGCACAACAGAGGCAGGCACTATTACAAGAAGCCCTACGCTTGGACGGCGAAGTAAGGACGCTGGAGCGCCTGTCAAAAGATGGCGACAAGCCTAAAGAGAAATAGCCCGATTAAGGCAATATGCCCCTGAGAGGCTCAAGAAAGGGCATGAAAGGCATCAGGCTATAGTTTGATACTCAAAACCCTTTTACCCCCCACTTTTTATCCCGGGTTAATCCCCGGG
>Ga0209986_10002121_pt1 | contig 18428 bp, 20 predicted proteins | sample BlataG_FD_183168 | JGI IMG/M metagenome (GOLD analysis project Ga0209986, IMG submission 183168) | Deep subsurface microbial communities from Black Sea to uncover new lineages of life (NeLLi) - Black_00105 metaG (SPAdes) (version 2) | ecosystem: Environmental > Aquatic > Marine > Oceanic >... | reverse complement strand
ATCATCCTGGTAATATTTCTAGGTTTACTGGCATTTAGCCTTTATTGGCAAAATAGAAATACAGACAATCAGGGAGAAGTCACACCTTCACCAGTTGTTCAATCGTTGCTAGATATTAAATCAGACGAGATTTCGACTCTACGAATTGAAGATGAACATGGGAGAGCAGTTGAATTAAAGCATGTTGAAGGAAACGGGTGGATTCTCGTAGTTCCAAAGTCGGAAGCAACTGACTCCAATGCCGTCGATGGGATGGTGAACCAATTTGTATCATTACATGTAATATCTACAATAGATCCAGCACCACCAGATGACGCGACTGGTCTGAAAAATCCAGAGTATCAAATCACCTTGCGATTAAAAGACGGTCGCCAGATGATCATCAATGTTGGGGTTCAAACAGCCACCGGAAGTGGTTATTACGTAAAAATGGATGATGGTTTTGTGAAAGTTGTTGACAAGTTCGGATTGGAAGCCGTTACAAATTTGATTTACCAACCACCAGTTCTACTCTTGTTTACTGGAATGCCGACATTATTGGTCACACCACAACCGTAAATTTGAAATTGGGTATTGATTTTAGAAGGAAAAAGGTGTATTCTGATAATTGATCATAGGAATCATATCGAACACAGATGTTGGAGTTTGTATGATTGATGAAAAGCTCTTAAATAAAATAGAAGAGCAGGAATTTAATCCAGCAATTGCTAGATTGATCGAGTTGGGACGTCAAAAATCCTTTGTCACGATTGATGACATTCTGGTGTTGTTTCCGGATGCGGAACAAGACGTCGATCAACTTGAAGAAGCTTTTTCTGCCCTTCTAAGCGCTGGAATACCCTATATTGATGACAATACATTAGGTGAACCCAGTGATGAAGATCTGATAGAGGAGGAAGAAACGGAAGAAGATGGACGCCGGGAAATTGCTGTTGAAGATAATTACCTGGCGAACATTGATACAGATGATTCGATTGGTCTTTACCTTAAAGAAGTCGGACGAGTGCCTTTACTCACAGCAGAGCAAGAAGTTGACCTGGCTCAAAGGATTGAACGCGGTCGACTTGGGCGGGAGGATTTGGCAAAAGGGAACGTGCGTCCCAGAAGACGCCAGGAACTGCAGCTTTTTATTGAGGATGGCTGGGCAGCGCGCGAGCACTTAATTACTGCAAACTCCCGCTTAGTGATCAGTGTTGCGAAGAAGTATATGGGACGGGGGGTTCCTTTTCTGGATTTAATCCAGGAGGGTAATATCGGGTTAATACGTGCAGCAAAGAAATTCGACTACCGACGTGGGCATAAATTCAGCACGTATGCTACCTGGTGGATTCGCCAGGCAGTCACACGTGCAATTGCAGACCAAGGGCGGACTATTCGGGTACCCGTCCATATGGGAGACCAAATTAATAAACTCTTACGCATCCAACATCAATTAACCCAACGGTTGGGACGTGATCCGACGGTTGAAGAATTAGCAGATGCGTTGGAGATTCATCCGCAAAAAATTGAAAATATGATCCAAGTTGCTCGAAGACCTTTGTCGCTCGAATTACCTACTGACGATGAAGAAGACTCTGTATTAGGTGATTTTATTAAAGATGAAGAAGTTTCAGCCCCTGACGACTCCGCGACTTACAATTTGCTGCGGGAGCATTTGGACTTAGTGCTTGAGGGACTGCCCCCTCGTGAAGTCCGAATTTTACAGCTGCGATATGGTTTAACGGATGGACAGGCATACACTCTAGAAGAGGTGGGACGTAAAATGGGAGTAACGCGGGAACGTGTGCGCCAGATCGAGGCCCAAGCTCTCAGCCGGCTGCGCCATCCCTCAATTCGCCGTAAACTGCGCGAATATTTAGGGTGAACGATTGACGATTATCGCAGGCAATGATAGCCAGTCCGTAGTTTTTCCAGGTAAGAAGCTTTCCGAATATACTGCCGGAAGGCTTTTTCATTTCAGGGTTGTATATGTGTTTGAACCCGTCTACAATATGAAGTATCATCGATTAATAATTTTTATTCGAGGTATCTAAGAAGAATGAATTACCGACGCGTTTCAGTGTCATTAGGAGCTATACTTTTTCTTTCAATCCTCATCATTGTTGGTCTCACCTGGGTAAATTACCGTTATACAGCCCAGAATCAGGCCATGAATAATTTCTTTCCTCGTTGGGCGGGTACACGATTATTAATGATGAAGGGGTGGAGCCCATATAGCCAACAGACAACTGATGAAATTCAACAGATGGCATACGGTCGGTTAGCCCAGTCGGGTGAGGATCGTGGGTATTTTGTATATCCTTTGTATTCAAGTTTAATCTACGCGCCATTTTCTTTGACGGATGATTTTGCTTTAGCCAATGCACTCTGGATGACAATACTGGAGTTGTCAATCATTGCCATCTTTGTGATCAGTGTCTCACTCAGTCAGTGGCGTCCATCTCCTGTACTACTTATATTCTTGTTTATCTTCACCGCGCTCTGGTATCACACATTGCGCCCAATTCTCAGCAGTAATGCGTCTATTTTGAGCGTGTTATTTATAGTTCTTGCACTACTGGCGATCCGTTCAAATGTCGACGCGCTGGCAGGTATATCCCTTGCTTTAGCGAGCATAAAACCACAGATGGTACTTATCTTATACGTTTTTATCTTGATTTGGGCTGTCTCCACCCATCGATGGACTCTAATTTGGAGCCTATTAGGTTTCTTGGTTTTTTTTATCGCAGCGGGCAGTCTATTAGTTCCAAATTGGATTGTTGATAATATCCGGCAGGTAATTCTCTTCAGCGAATCGAAATTTATCAGTACACCTGGAGCGATCATTTCTTATTGGTTGCCAGGAATTGGAAGACAGGTTGGGTGGGCGCTAACAGGTATTATGGTGGGAGTATTATTAATAGAGTGGCGCCATTCATTAGGTAAGGAATTTCGGTGGTTCTATTGGACCGTTTTGCTGACCCTTGTTATTAATAACCTAATAGGAATATACACAACATTGGAAAATTACATTATTCTTTATCCAGCGATAATCCTGATATCTGCATTATTGGATAAACGTTGGGGTGGTTTTGGTCGAGGGTTGATTGTTCTATTAATTTTGATAATGACGGTTGGGTTATGGGGAATACTAGTATATACAGCCAATAAAGGTTCTCAGCCTGATTTGGATCCAATAATATTCTTTTTTATGCCATTATTAACGTTGTTTGGGTTGTATTGGGTTCGCTGGTGGGCATTACGTCCGATGCGATTACCCTTAGAGGAATTTGCTGAACGATTTGGATAGTACCATTGCTTTTTGCAGGATTAAAACCTATAATCAGATAATTGAAATTAATAAAATAAAACATCCTTTACAAGGGTCGTTATCTATTTCCAAATTTCTTGACTATTCTTTAAAAAAATATTCGAAACGGGAGGAGGACAACCTTCGTGTCTTTTGATCCAAATGAATCTGGTCAAGGTCTTGTTGAATATGCATTGATTATCATCTTAGTGGCGATTATTGTATGGGTTATTATTGCCTTACTTGGTCCATGGATTGGTGATTACATAAATGATTTCTTACAATCCATATAACTGCTCATAAGAATTTTAACTGCAAGGATCATAAAAACACAAAAAGCAATCGCACAGCCAACTGATGCCCAATGTCTCGACTGGTAGATAGTGAACGTCCAGCTTATCGTCTGTATAAACTGGCTTGGGTTGGATTAGACTGGTTATTTCCACCCCATTGTGGGGGATGTAATACCCCTGGCTCTAGATGGTGTATTAATTGCCAGCAAATAACACAAATAATTCCGGTTACTACATGCCAGCGATGTGGTCGAGTTCAAAGTTCAATTGGGGTATGCCTCAGTTGCCTGATATCTCCGCCTACTTATAAATCGTTACGATCATGGGCTTTTTTTGAAGGTCCAATAAGGAGTGCGGTACACAGATTAAAATACTATGGAGATATGACTTTAGGGGAAATTTTAGCCAGACCATTGGCTAGTATTATTGTTGAATCAGGGTGGAAGCCGGATTTACTAGTACCTGTACCCCTGGGAGCAGCCCATCAATCACAACGAGGATATAATCAAGCGGCTCTATTAGGGCGACCGGTGGCACTAGCGAACGGTATATACTACACTACGAGGGCACTTCACAAGGTCAGAGAAACTCCTCCGCAGGTAGGACTTAAATATAATGAACGATTTCAAAACGTGGCTGATGCGTTTCAAGCTGAATCCAAGATTGTTTCTGGGAGGAATATAATCGTAGTGGATGATGTTACAACCAGTGGGGCGACGATGGAAGCATGTGCGGATGCCTTGATGGCTGCAGGAGCTCGAAATATTTACGGGCTCACATTAGCACGATCTAGTTATCAGATGGGTGGTTACTTTATCGGAAATACCTGACAATCAAAACTAGCAAATTGATATGCATATAAAAATACAAAAAATTAATTCTGATCCAAAATTAACGTTTTTAGAAATTGGATTAAGAAAAAATATTTAGGAGGAAGATAATGACATTAGACGTTGAGATTTATGGACGAAACATGGAGATCACAGACAGAATTAGTGATTATGTAGAGAAAAAAGTCTCAAAATTGGATCGTTATTTATCTGGTATTGAGGAAGCGCGCGTGGATTTATCATATATCCAATCTGCTCGCAGTGCATCGGATCGACACGTCGCACAGATCACGGTCAGTGGGAAGGGTTTCATTTTACGTGCAGAAGAACGCTCGGATGACATTATTGCGGCAATAGATATCGCCATAGATAAAATCCAACGCCGCATAGAACGGTATAAGGGCAAACGATATCGGGGAAGAGGAGATGGCAGATCAGCCTCTGAAGTGGTGGTGTCACCAATTGAGGATGAAGAAGAGAGCGGTGATCTAGGACCAGCGATTGTACGCCGGAAACATTTCATGCTGTCTCCGATGGATGAATTCGAAGCGCTTGAGCAGATGGAATTATTAGGTCACCAAAGCTTCTTCATCTTTTATAATGCGAATACGAATAATATTAATGTACTTTACCGGAGGAGAGACGGAAATTTCGGTTTAATCGAACCTGAGATTGGCTAATTGAATGGGTTTTAGGTCGTTTGAGGGCAAAATGGTCATAAAAGAGGATGCATTAAAGGAACCAACCGCTTTACTGTCCGAAGATGATATGGATCAGGAAAGCATTCGCCAGGCGATTACGGATCTGCTTACTGCTGTTGGCGAGAATCCTGAGCGGGAAGGTTTACGCCGTACACCGGATAGAGTTGCACGAATGTACGGTGAGTTGTTGGAGGGATACAGGCAGGACCCAAATGAGTTAGTTAATGACGCTTTGTTTGAAGTCAAATATGATGAGATGGTTTTGGTCCATGACATTGAATTTTACAGCTTATGTGAGCATCATATGCTGCCATTCTTGGGGCGTGCCCATGTAGCTTACCTGCCGAGGAATAAGGTTCTTGGTCTATCAAAAATACCACGGATTGTCGATATGTTCGCCAGGCGGTTGCAGGTTCAAGAGCGTATGACGCGTCAGATCGCGGAATGCATTGACGAATTGTTAAATCCGCTTGGTGTGGCGGTCGTTATTGAGGGTTTGCACCTTTGTGCAACTATGCGCGGTGTGAAGAAGCAAGATGCCCGTATGACCACTTCTGCGATGTTGGGCGCATTTCGTAATAGCCTCGCCACTCGTGAAGAGTTCTTAGCGAATATTGCACGTGGATCTAATCCGATACTATAAGCAGGTATGCGGTCTTATTTCCGGCATTGAGGCAGGATATCAGGACGAGGGACAATATTTGACGTGCTTGCCAGGCGCTGGGCGGTATGTTTTAAGTTTTCCTCGCTGTCTTGAGATTTGAGGTCTGGTAGAAGTTCGGCAACTGGTACAGCCAGGTAAGCCTCCTCCCATATTAAAGGCTCGAGAATTTGTTGATCCCAAATCAAGACATCAATATCGATCGGTCGTGGAGCGTTTTTATTTTGCGAGCGAATGCGTCCTAATTGGGCTTCAATCGGACGGATTATCTCGTTCTTAAAATTTTCGGGGGTTAAATCTGTATGGGTTAATAAAGCTGCGTTAACGAAATTGGGCCCTGATATTCCTACAGGTGGTGTGTACCAGGCTGTTGAAATTGATTCAAGTAAAAGAAATTGCCTTAATAACTCAATCGCCTTGGGTATATTGGTTTCGGGATTGATATTTGAACCAAGACCGAGACAGACTTGAACCTTTTTTCCTGGCATCATTTTTCTGAGCGAGTGCGTTCGATTTCAACCCCAACCGATTCTGAGAATCGCACAGCACCTGGTTTTTCAACGCGCACGCGAGCTTTCTCTACACCTGGGTGTTCCAGGCAAATTTCTGCCAGGTCAGATGTTAAAGCTTCAACAGTGAAACGCTCCGCAGTTTCGGCATGTTTTATGACTTTTTTAGAGACAGTCCTGTAATTTACACAGTCATTAATATTGTCACTTTGACCTGCTTTTCTGATATTTGTGAAAAGGATGATATTGATTAAAATTTCTTGGGGCTTTTCACGCTCCCAGTCTTTTATTCCTATTATTCCCCTGGCAGTTAAGTTTTTTATTAATACTTGGTCCATGTTTTGTTGATCCTTTTTTTGTTTAAAATGATATCGAATGTTTACCCCTATATATTACCTTAACTCCAATTTCTTTATTCCCCATAAACTGAACGCTAGGATAATTAGGGCGATTAATTGTACAATCCGGATACCGCCAGGCAATAATGGGCTGTCTCCACGAAATGCCTCCAAGAATATATATGCTCCTGCTGAGAGTCCTAAGAAACTTAAGAAATAAACTCCGGGAGAAGTGGATTTGAAGGTCTCCCTGCTTGGCCAGAGGATAAATAAGATCATTCCGGCGGCAATCAATTCGTAGATTTGTGTCGGGTGACGAGAAGCCCCCCATAATACAATTCCCCAGGGAAGTTTCGTGGGCATCCCGTAATGAGAACCGGACGATAAATGAGCGAGTGCTAGCGCGACCGAGAATACTGCCACTGCTGGGGTTAGTGCGTTTAAGGTGGGCCAAAACGAAAGTCCCATACGACGTCCATAAATCAAAGCAACCATGGTGGCGGTGAACACCCCTCCTGAAAGATCCAACAGACTGGGGTTGAGCGAAATAATGCTTGCCGGTTTGGAGAGGAACGCATCCGGAAAACGTGCCACGTAAAGGAGGCGTGCGCCGACCACACCAGCAAGAATGGATATTATGACCAGATTGTATAGAATCTTGGAATCCATTCCATACCGCGGAGCGTAGCGCTCAGTTAATGAGAGACCGAGCCATAAACCCAGGAGAAGGACCAACCCGGGAACTTGAATTGCAAGAGGACCAATGTGTAAAATAGGCAGCATAATTGTGTAATAATTTATTCAAAAAGGGGTTTAATTCGACTGCGCAGAAGAGCTTCAGACATGGGTCCTCCGACCACAATTTCCTGGATGACACCTTCTCTGTTGATGAAAATCGAGGTTGGGAGGGCTTGTAAACGATATTGTTTTGATACACTACCATTGTTATCAAATAAGACAGTGAAAGTCAATCCCAAATCCTGTACGAAAGCTATAGCATCTGCGGCATTATCCTGGCTGGTCGAATTGACTGCCAGTATTTCTAAACCATCATCTTTGTAGTCCTGGTATACACGTTCCAACGCGGGCATTTCAGCTTTACATGGCGGGCACCAGCTTGTCCACAGATTGATTAAAACTGGTTGGCCGCGTAAATCCGACAGGGTTATGATTTCACCCTCATTGGTTGAAAGACTGAAGTCGGGAGCCAGAAAACCTTTGTGCGGCGCTGAAGTTTCGGCTGCTGATGCCTGGCTGGGGTCAACTCTGCTAGACCATATCCAAACAGCGCTGGCTACCAGCAGCGTAATAGAAAATAATGTCCAGTGCTTTAAAATAAATGTTTTCATAGATATTGGTGTCTTTAATTGGATATGAGATTCGCGCTTCTGAAGTATCTCGCTTGCAAATGGTTGCCATTGTAAACTGCCAATGGTTGTCATTGTGAAGTACCAATGATTTGTGAACTACCAATGATTGCCACTCTGTGGTTTGCCAATGGATGTCATTGTAAACTGCCAATGGTTGTCATTGTTAACTACCAATGATTTGTGGACTAGCAATGGTTGTCATTGTTAACTACCAATGATAAGTGTAAAATGCAACATGGGGGTTGTCAAGGAATCAGGAATCAGGAATCAGGAATCAAGAATGAGGATTATTTTTGGTGTAAAGATATTTGATTGAATTCTGGTGAAGTTTATTGTGCTTGACAAACCAACCAACGTTGATATGATTGAAAGACGATAGTCGAGAAGAAGCGCAAAAATGAGATCAGCAAAACTTCGGCAGGTTCTTTTAATTGGCTTATTGGTTGGGTTAGTATCTTTTGCCTGTATGACATTCACTCAACCGGTTAAGTGGATTATTAATTCACACGTTACGCCACAAGCAACACTTACCAGGAGAATTGAATACAGTGGATCAATTGAAACCACTCCAAGTCCTGGGGCTGGAACTATATCTCCGGTATCTCCTGGGGATTCAAATCCGATTCCAAGTTCAACCGATAACCGATATATAACTCAGACGGTCCCTGTAGAGTCAGGTGACAATACATATCCGCCCCCTAGTAATGAAGAAGCCACCGTTATACCAACGACGGCGGATTCTGGTCCTCAAAATCCTGCGTATCCTGCTCCGAATACGACCATAATAGTAACAACGCCCACAACAGCCGGAAATGTACTCACATTAACCCCCAGTACGCCTTTCCCATATACCCTTACACCACAATATGGCACAACGCCAGTGCCAACACTGACTCCCATAACTTTTCAAATTCCGCCCTGGATATCTTCGGAATTAGAAGCGACTGATCCTGCAACTGTAAAACTGGCTTCTGGTCAAGTGCAATTTATTGAGTTCTTCGCGTTTTGGTGTGGGACATGCCAGGCGATGGCTCCGCTTGTGCATGGGCTTGAAGAACAGTATGACAGTCAGGTACGATTTATATATCTGGATATTGACGATCCGGCAAACAAGCCTTTTAAAGAAGAGCTGAGCTACCGCTACCAGCCCCATTTTTTTCTGATTGATGATGAAGGAAATATTCTTGACCAGTGGGTGGGTTATGTTTCTGTTGGTGATTTTTTAGGATCTTTGGAATACGCTCTGAAGTAATTCCATACCAAAATCCAATTTATCGATTGTTTATCTCGATTGTTTAACTTGACAGAAACGGTATTATTTGTTATAAATGAAGTGCCCCACCCCCCTGGGGGGGGTATAGTGAATAATTACATCTTGGAGGGCTTCCAGTTATGAAGCATGAAAATGCCTTGCGGAGGTTGAAAAATGTCGAAGGTCACATCCGGGGTATTGAGCGGATGGTTGAGGAGGACACTTATTGTATAGACGTGATAAATCAAATTCAGGCTGTGCAGGCTGCTCTCAGCAAGATCAATACGATGATCCTGGACGAACACTTGAATTCATGTTTGATTACTGCTGTTCGAGGTGAGAATGTTGATGAGCGGGAGCGGGTTTTAAAAGAAATTGCTGATGTCTTCGATACTGCTACGAGAACATAGTTTTAAGGATTTCAGAAACCTCGGATTTTAGCCAATAGAGCATAAAAAAAATCAAATTAAAGGAGAAAATTGCTATGACGACTGTAACTTATATAATTTCTAATATTTCGTGCAAACATTGTGTGCAAACGATCAAAAATGAAGTAGGTGAATTGCCTGGTGTGTTATCTGTAGAAGCTGATGCAGCCTCTAAACAGACGACGATTTCTTTCGAAGACCCGGCAACCGAAGAAGAGATAAAAGCATTACTGACTGAAATCAATTATCCTGTAACAAGCTAATATATTGTCGTTTTTACTTCCTATGTGGATTGACACACAGTATGAATTTCTAAACTTGAGTTATAGATTTTATCCACAGAATCGGCGGAGTCCGCAGAGTATTTTACACGGAGAAAAAATTGTCTGAAACAAAACAGATCGGGTTACCAATAACAGGGATGACATGTGCAAACTGTGTTTCCACTGTAGAACGCAATCTGAAGAAAGTAAACGGTGTCCAGAATGCTCGGGTCAATTTGTCTTCGGAACGCGCTGTGGTTGAGTATGATCCGAACCTGGCCGAGGTTTCTGATTTGGTCAGTCGCATTCAAAGAGCTGGTTACGACGTAGCAACAGGTGAAGCAGACCTTATGATCCGGCGCATGAGTGATGACAACGATGCGCACCGGTTAGAGACGTCACTACGGGGTTTGGAAGGTGTGCTGGATGCGCAGGTGAATTTTACAACGGAACGTGCGCGCGTAATATATATATCCACAATTATCAGCCCAGCAGATATGCGGCGAGGTGTTACTGCAGCCGGGTTTGAGGTCGTTGACTTTGACGAGGATGTTGTTGATGCAGAACAATTAGCCCGTCAAAAAGAGACGGACCGCCAGAGACGTTATCTTATAGTCGGTTTGATATTCACAGTACCACTGCTCTTGTTTTCAATGGGTCGAGATCTGGGATTGTTACCTCCCGAGATAGCATACGCACCATGGGCGGACTGGCTGATGTGGGCTTTGTCTACGCCGGTCCAATTTTATGTTGGACGAGAATATTATGTGGGTGCTTATAAAGCACTGCGGAATAAAACCGCCAATATGGATGTATTAATTGCAATGGGGTCATCGGCGGCCTACTTTTATTCCATCCCTGTAGTACTGGGATTGATCGATGGTCATGTCTATTTCGAGACATCGGCTGTGATCATAACGCTGATCAAGTTGGGTAAATATCTCGAAGCAAAAGCACGCGGTCAAACCAGTGAAGCGATCAAACAATTGTTGGGCTTGCAACCAAAGACAGCCAATGTCGTCCGGAATGGACAGGAAGAGGAAGTACCAGTCGATGATGTGCTGGTCGGTGATATTGTGATCGTACGTCCTGGTGGAAAAATCCCTGTTGATGGAGCGGTAATTACAGGACGATCAGCGGTTGATGAATCGATGTTGACAGGGGAGTCACTTCCGGTCGAAAAAGGTCCAGGGGATGTGGTTATTGGTGCGACGATTAACAAGTTGGGGTTGCTTAAATTCGAAGCTACAAAGGTAGGCAAGGATACAGCATTAGCTCAGATCATACGCCTGGTTGAAGATGCTCAAGGGAGCAAAGCGCCTATTCAACAGCTCGCGGATAAAGTATCGGCTGTATTTGTTCCGGTCGTCATATCGATTGCTCTGCTGACATTTCTTGTTTGGTATTTTGTCATACCATTAGATCCCAACTCGGATTTAAGTGCATTTACACGTGCCTTGATCAATATGGTGGCTGTTCTAGTGATTGCATGTCCATGCGCAATGGGGTTAGCGACTCCAACTGCTGTGATGGTGGGAACGGGCAAAGGGGCAGAGATGGGCATCCTGATCAAATCAGGAGGGGCGCTGGAACGAGCTGGAAGTGTAAATACGGTTGTCCTGGATAAGACCGGTACAATCACCAAGGGGGAGCCCTCAGTGACTGATGTGGTCGTGGCGGAAGATTTTAAAGGAGATAAAAGCGGTGGGCTGATTTCTGACATCTTCAGCCGGCAGTCTGAAATTGTACGCCTGGCTGCATCTGTTGAAAGAGGCAGTGAACACCCCCTAAGTGATGCAATTGTGGAAGAGGCTAATAAACGATCGCTGAACCTCGGTCAGCTTGAAGGTTTCCAAGCGATCATAGGACAGGGTGTTGAAGCACAGGTTGAAGGGCAAACCGTGTTGGTCGGTAATCTTCGCTTGATGACCGAGCGTAAAATGTCTCTGAATGGATTACAAAAAGAAGCTGAAAGGCTCCAAAATGAAGCCAAAACCGCCATACTTGTTGCGATTGACGACGATGTACTGGGTGTGATTGGGGTGGCGGACACGGTCAAAGATGGATCACGAGAGGCAATTGGTCAATTACACAGCATGGGTTTAGAAGTTGTAATGATCACCGGCGATAATCAATTGACGGCTGAATCTATTGGCAGCCGTGTGGGTGTGGATAAAGTGATGGCGGAGGTGTTACCCGGTGAAAAATCGTCTCAGGTGAAAAAATTGCAGGAGATGGATCGGGTCGTAGCTATGGTCGGAGATGGGATAAATGATGCTCCTGCCTTAGCCGAGGCAGATGTCGGGATTGCTATCGGGACGGGGACAGATGTAGCAATTGAAGCTGCGCAAATCGTTTTAATCAGTGGTGATTTGCGAGGGGTACCGCGAGCAATCGCGCTCTCTAGAAGAACTTTACGGACGATCAAGCAGAACCTTTTTTGGGCTTTTTTCTACAATGTCATCCTTATCCCTGCGGCAGCGATGGGCTTTTTGAATCCAATGCTAGCGGCTGGAGCGATGGCATTCAGCAGTGTTTTTGTAGTGACCAACAGTCTGCGATTGAGAAGATTTCAATGGAAGTAGGTTTCTCTTCTCTAACCAAACTTTAATACCATTGTAATTATCTTCTTATTGACCTGCGGATCTTTTAGGGTATGCTTGTTCTCAGTTTATTGTAAAGAAAACATGTAATAATAAGCATAGATACAGAAATGAGAAGAGATAAGATTGCCCGCCGAGATTTTCTCAAGCTGGCTTCATTGAGTTTGGGAAGCATTGCTCTTCGTCCCTGGCTTCGCCTTTTGGAATTGCCAGATTTTCCAGTCGCCGAACGTTTAGGACGTGTGTGCGTGGGCATGGTGGAGCTCAAAGCCAGTCCAGACCTAGACAGCCAAACAGTTGGTGTGCAATACGAGGATGCGGTTTTACCCTGGATACGGGAGATCGTCGGTCAAAAGCCGGCATATATTTTTTCAAACCAGCATTGGGTAGAAACACCAGAAGGCTTTATTTACGGACCTTATGTCCAACCGGTATATAACGAACCCAACCAACCGGTTGATAATCTGCCTAACTCCAGCCTTGAACCAGGTATGTGGGCAGAAGTAACAATACCTTATGTCGAGGCGGTCTTGGAAAATAAGCCATCGTCAAATTCATGGGTGAAATTCAAACTCGAGGATGGTCTGCCGCTGCGGTTGTACTACAAACAGGTTTTTTGGGTGGATCGAATAAAAACCGACAATCAGGGTCGCAAAGTTTATCGCATTAACCCCAATTACTATGGTGGGGTTGATGTGTTATGGGCGGCTGCGGAGGCATTCCGTCCAATAAAAGGGGAGGAACTAGAACCGTTAAATCCCGATGCTGCGAATAAGCGCATCGAAGTTGATGTAAACCACCAGGCTTTATCCTGTTTCGAAGGCAGATCCGAAGTATATTTCTGCCGTGTTTCAACCGGTGCCAAGTACGATATGTATGGTAATGTGGTCGATAAATGGGAAACACCAGCGGGATTACACAGCATGACAAGAAAATATATCTCTTTACAGATGAGTGGCGGAACAACGGGCGCCGGTTATGATCTGCCCGGAATAGGATGGTCTTCAATATTTGCTACCGGCGGAGTGGCTATCCATTCTACTTTCTGGCACAACAATTATGGTGATCCGGTATCACATGGGTGTGTAAACTGCAGACCAGAAGATGCAAAATGGATTTTCCGCTGGTCGCTTCCATCGGTCGCATATGATCCTGGAATGGTGGATGTTACGGTGACGGGTGAAGATAGCACTAAAGTCCAGGTGGTGGAAGGCTAATTCCAATCTTTTTTTATGCAAGATCCGTCTCAGGATCCAAGAGAAGGTGATCGGAAAAAGCAATGAAGCGTAAGCGTATCTCGCGGCGTGAGTTTCTCAAAGCAACTGCTGTAGGACTGGGCAGTTTCTATTTACATCCCATAAGTGGTTTGATATCTGTCGCAAAAGCAAGTGTAAAGCCTGAATTTCCACAAGCAGAGCGACTGGGGCGAATTCTTGATGGTAAGGTGTTATTAAAAGCACGTCCAGATGTCGACAGCGGCGATGTGGGTGAATTGTATGAGGATGATATAGTACCCTGGCTGAGAGAGGTAGTAGGTTCACGACCCTTGTGGAACAATCAGCGATTTGTTGAAACACCAGATGGTTATGTATATGCCCCTAATTTACAACCGGTGCGGAACCATCCCAACAAAGCAGTGAGAGAATTACCAACTCCTGAGGGGATGTGGACAGAAGTTACGGTTCCATACGTAGACCTGGTCATGGCAAATCCACCAGGACGATCGCCCTGGCTTAAATATACATCGAACCCTCGTTTGTACTACAGCCAGATAATGTGGGTCGATCAAATTAAAACGGATGAAGAAGGTCAGGTATGGTACCGGGTTAACGAAAAATATGGCTCTTTCGGCGATATCTTTTGGGTGCCAGGAGAGGCTTTACGCCCGATCGATGATGAGGAAATGACGCCTATTAACCCAGAAGCTGAAGAAAAACGTGTTGAAGTAGATTTAAGCCACCAAACTCTTTCCTGCTTCGAGGGGGATCGCGAGGTGTTTTACTGCCGGGTATCCACCGGAGGCAAGTATGATTCGAAAGGGAGCAAGTCAGACAAATGGGCTACGCCAATAGGACGGCACACAATTTGGCGTAAACTGGTCTCTGTACATATGACAGGTGGTACGACCGGTGGGGGCTATGACCTGCCTGGGATTGGTTGGACGGTGCTTTTTTCTGGCCAAGGTATGGCAATCCATTCAACATTCTGGCATAATAGCTACGGTGTCCCTAGATCACACGGCTGTGTGAATGCATGTCCGGATGATGCAAAATGGGTATTTCGTTGGACATTACCCGTTGTTCCTCCAGATCCTGGTGAAGTTACAATATCTGGAAAGGGCAGCACAAAAGTAACAGTAAAGGAAATGTAATTTTAATTTTTCAGGAAATATTGGAACTATGGATCTTGCTAACATCGGAGTAAGTCTGGCTTTCATAGCCGGATTGGCTTCATTTTTTTCGCCCTGTGTCTTTGCATTAGTGCCAGCTTATATCGGATATCTTGGTGGACGTTCAGCGGCAGTATCAGATACAGGTAATTCGCGCTGGATTGCCTTTAGCCACGGTTTCGCGTTTGTCCTCGGCTTCAGCTTCGTTTTCATCCTTTTAGGCGTGGCGACATCTGCCTTGGGCGGTGTGCTTTATGATTTGCGGACATGGCTGGCACGGATCGGTGGGATTGTGGTAATCATATTCGGGATACACATGACGGGAGTGGTACGAATCCCATTCTTGGAATATGACTTGCGTCCACAGTCGATGCCTGACCGCAATCGCGGTTACCTGGCTTCAGCATTGATGGGTGTGTTCTTTTCGGCTGGCTGGTCGCCGTGTGTGGGACCTATCTTAGGAGCAATTTTAACCCTGTCATTAAGTGGCGGCTCGATTACGCAAGGTGTGGTCTTGCTGACAGCATATTCGGCGGGGTTAGCGATACCCTTCTTGATCGCTTCGGTACAGATCGATCTTGTTACAAATTCAATTCGAAAGCACGGTAAGACAATGCATTATATCGAAGTAGGCATGGGCGTCCTGCTGATCATTATCGGAGTAATGCTATTCACTGGTCGTTTTGAACGATTAGCGAGCCTAGGATCCTTTTTTGGTACATTTGATGAGCAAGTTTTGGGTCGTTACTTGTTCATAATAATACTCGCTTTAGTAGTATTAGGACTTATCCCAGCTTATGTGGCCTCGAAGAAAGGGAGAAAATTTGTCGATTGGTGGTTCTTTGGTGCGGGTTTATTCCCTATTGCATTGCCGTTGGCGATTTTTATTAAACCAAAACCATCAGATGACGAAGGGGAACCATAAACAATTACTTCAAAGATTTACCAGTTCATTCATTTGAATAATTTATTTGACTTCTTTATAAATGGATACCGATGTGAATAAAAGCAAATCTACGCCTTGTATAATCATATCTGTTGGGATATTAATTGGGATGGGATTAGGAGCTCTGTTTATCTCCGGTCTGGTTCTGGCTACGAATTCGTTCTCTCAACCTAAAACTGGAATGATTGAGGAAGTCGATTCAGGTGATGCGCCCCAAGTCAACACCCCTGCGCCAGACTTTGAATTAGACAATCTCACAGGTGAGATAAAACATTTGTCAGACTATCAAGGACGAGTGGTTGTACTCAACTTTTGGGCGACATGGTGTGGACCATGTACTTATGAAATGCCTTTCTTCCAGGAGATCTATGAGAGTTATGAATCTGAAATAGCAGTGCTAGCTGTTAACAATCAAGAATCCGTTGATAGAGTGAATCCTTTTGTTGAGGAACTGGGTCTTACTTATGAGATCATGATGGACAACGATGGTGGTGTAGCTATGCAATACCAGGTGTTAGGATTTCCAACCACATATTTTATTGATCCCAATGGGATTATCAAGTTCCTTCATGTTGGTGTTTTGACAGAAGAACAGTTGGATGGCTATCTTAATTTACTTGGAGTGCTTGAATGATCGATGTAACTCTCTACAGCCGCGCAGATTGCCATTTGTGTGAACAAGCGCTGGATGATTTGGAGAAACTGCAGGAAGTTATACCCCATCACCTGGAAGTTGTGGATGTAGATAGTGACCCAGAGTTGAATCGAACTTTCGGTTCTAAGTTGCCAGTGGTGGAAGCAGGGCCTTATCGTATCAAAGCCCCTTTTAACCGCCAGGATTTACGAATAACACTGAGCGCTGCGGTGGAGATTGGGCAGAATGCTGATGGAATGGAAAAACCTGAAACCGTCCTCAAGGAAAAACTTAAAGAGGTCTGGTCAAAGTCGGACGACTTAACTACCTGGTTTGCCAATCATTACTTGGCGGTGTTCAATTTTATGGTGTTGATCTATGTAGGTCTTCCCTTTTTGGCACCCGTGTTAATGAACGCTGGGATCGAGAGACCCGCAAAATTAATATACGGCGCCTATGGATTGGTGTGTCACCAACTGGCTTACCGCTCGATCTTTCTTTTCGGAGAGCAGCCTGTTTATCCACGCGCTGCAGCGGGCATAGATGATATGCTGACATTCAGCCAGGCGACAGGTCAAGGGGAGGGAAATACCGCTCGCGATATATTTGCCGCCCGATCGTACGTTGGCAATGATTTGGTTGGATATAAGGTGGCATTATGCCAACGTGACCTCGCCATCTACGGCGCAATTCTATTATTTGGTCTTATATATGCACTGGCTGGACGTAAACTACCGGGGTTACCGTGGTACTTATGGATACTCTTTGGATTGGTTCCAATTGGATTGGATGGTCTCAGCCAGCTATTGAGCCAGCCTCCATTAAACTTTTGGCCATATCGCGAGAGCACACCGCTGTTGCGAATTGCTACTGGGGCGTTATTTGGTTTCACCACCGCCTGGTTTGGTTATCCGTTAGTAGAGGAAACGATGGTAGAAACTCGACAGATGATGGCGAGAAAATTTAAACGCACCCACGGTTTACTGGTAAAATAATGACCTGAAACGAGAGATTCTTCACCTCCATTCCACTCCAGTTCAGAATGACTATATATATTCACGGAAATAATATCTGAGTATGCCATTTCAGCAACCGGACTCGATCCGGTATTTTACCTTTGATATATTCTCGAACTGCAGGGTTACACATGCAATTTTCACCAGAAGTGGTGGTGTTAGCCCGGAGCCCTGGGATTCTCTAAACGTGGGTGCTTCAGTGGGTGATGAGTTGGAGAGGGTGATAGAGAACCGAACTCGATCCTTTAATGGGCTTGATCGTGATCATAAAAGTATTTTTGACGTCTGGCAGGTGCACGGAAGTGAGGTGATTTGTGCAGATGCACCCAGAAAGACGGGGACACCGATCCTGAAAGCCGATGCAATCTTAACCGACCAACCGCAGGTGACCTTATTTATGCGGTTTGCGGATTGTGTGCCGGTATTTCTTTATGATCCGGTCCATGCGGTTGTAGGTATGGTGCATGCCGGTTGGCCAGGGACGATCAAGCGGGCAGCCGGATTAGCTGTTGCTAAGATGCGAAATAAGTATGGCACAAAGCCGGTCGATATATTAGCCGCGATTGGTCCTTCTATTGGACCACATCACTACCAGGTCGGACCAGAGGTGGTGGAACAGGTAATAAAAGCGTTTGGTGAAGACGCACAAAGTTTGCTGCAGCAGAGTCTCGATGACCCGCCTGACAAAAAACAATTTAATCTGTGGAAAGCCAACCGATTGATCTTAGAACAGACCGGTGTACGCCATATTGAAATTTCGGCGATTTGCACCGCTTGTGATATTGGTGATTGGTATTCACATCGCGGTGAGAATGGGCGGACAGGCAGGTTTGGGGCTTTATTTGCGCTTAGCAGCAGTGGGTGAAGGCGCTACTATTGTGCGAGTGGGAACCGCGATTTTGGGAC
>Ga0209986_10002119_pt1 | contig 18435 bp, 19 predicted proteins | sample BlataG_FD_183168 | JGI IMG/M metagenome (GOLD analysis project Ga0209986, IMG submission 183168) | Deep subsurface microbial communities from Black Sea to uncover new lineages of life (NeLLi) - Black_00105 metaG (SPAdes) (version 2) | ecosystem: Environmental > Aquatic > Marine > Oceanic >... | reverse complement strand
AGGCAGGTCCTGGTTTACTTGTTACGTAGATATACGGGTTTGACGAACCGTGAGCTTGGCGAGATGGTCGGTATGCGGTATTCAGCGGTGAGTAAGGCAGGTTTGACAATCGAACGATTACTGGAAGGAGATAAAAAACTGAAGCATACGATTACGAAAATAGTTTCTAATTTCGAGGGCTGACCCCACATGGTTCCAACTTCTTTTATTCAGAAGCTTAAGGCGAAGATAATGGAACTGGAAGCTTCCGCTGATTTCAAGGATCTTATCAAAAATTGGAAATCACCAAATAAATCGTTCATTTCTAGTCTGCCGAATTTATAAACTGCATACCTCGAAAGTCTGGAGGTTTAGACAGGTGCAAATATTTTAACGAAAATGGTGAGAAGAATTAGACAACCAGCAAAGGAGGTAAGATGCAAAATTTGTTCAATAGTCATGGCGAACACATAGCAAATGTAGTAAATGATCAGCTGCATTCAACAACAGGGGACAACATCGGTCATTATCTAGAAGAATATGAGATATTCACTGATATGGAGGGTCACTATCTTGGTGAAATTATTCATGACAATCGACTCGTCTGCAAAAAGAACTCTCCTTATCAAAACACTAATTTTGGAATTCGTGGTGACCACGGTAACATTGGTAAGCATGGTAACCCTGGTAATCATGGAGCCCTTTCACTCCCGGGGGGCTATGAAGATGTAGGATTAGAAAAATTGGGAAGAAGTTAGTTACATTAGAGAAAGTCCTCTTGATTGTATAAAGCAAGGGATCCAAGACTCGTTACATCATCAGAGTAACCGAGACGTGCCCCATTCTAGTAATCCAGTTGGTATAAATAGCTTTATATATTATATTTTTTGACTTAAGATGTCTGTAATTCTTTATTTATAGTATTTTCATTATCGTATATCCACTTTAAAGCACTTTGATTAAATTTTGCAATCTTAATTCTATTTATTTTTACCATATAAGCCATAAAAAGTAATTGTATTGATAACAAGACATAAAATATTGCATTTATTTCGACCTTTTTTAGTCTATTTATTGAATTATAACCTTTAAAAATTGATTTTAATAAACTAAACCACTTCAGACGTGCTTTTTTATCTCTAAATCTGCCTGTTAATATGCTTGTTGCACAATAACAGGGATCAAATATCCTTATTCCATGTGTTGCTATTTCGAAATAAATAAATCTTTTAAGTTTTTTGTTTAAAAAAATCATATTTTACGGGTGAATATCTCTAAGGATTGCCTGTTTTGATAGGTTTTTATATAATTTCTTAAAACTTAAATCTATATCTTTAATAATGCTATTAATAAATTCTATATTTAATGATTTATTTTCTTTATTAATTGTATCACTTATCCACCCATTGATATCATTTAATAAATCCATTTTTGCGAAAATATTACGTCTTTTAATTTTTTTGAGACCTTTATGTAACTGTGCTATTGCCATGCCATAATTTTTAGCTCTTTTATTAGCACCTCGACTATAGTGGTTTTTATACACTTTGCCTGCTATATATCTATATAAACAATATAATTTGTTTTTATAAGTCACATAAATGCTATTATTAACGGTTTTAATAGGTATTGAAACTGGTATATTGTGATTAATAAGCTCAGATAATAGATAATATTCACTATTAATGCGTTTTTTATTTTCTTTTAATACGTACTTTTTAGCGTTATAAGTCACTATTAAACACGTTTTATTGTTATAAGATTTCATTTTTTTGATATTAGTAGGTTTAATAATATTCCAGTGTTTTAATATGTGTTTATAATCCATTTATGATATAGTATAGGAGGTTATGAATATTAACCAAGCTTTCTCATGACATAAAAAATAGAGCTACGGACTAGTAGCTCGTTGCCAACAAGGAAAAGCTTACATAATTTCAGTTTCTTTAGATACATCATGATTTGCAGTGCCATATTTGTGCCAGTTTTTTAATCGATTCTCGTAGCAAAATAGTTTCGAAATTCGAGGGTTGACCCCATCTATCCCCAAATCATCAACGAACTATCTCTAAGGTGTTACTTATTCTACTTATTAGTGTATAAGTATTACTTTCTCGACAGTTTTCCGGTTTTTTTCGGTTATATGCAGGAAATAGACACCATTTACCAAACCATTGGTTGGCAACAAAACCACATTTCCGTTGTATAGACAATTGTTCAATCTATATTCCCGAACTTTCTGACCGACAGCGTTGTATAATCTAAAAACGCAAGTGTGTTTTGGGGTATGTATCACTAATTTTATGTAATTACCACTAACTGGATTTTGCAATAGTAGTGATTCATGATGACCGTAGTTATTCGGTGATTCTTGTACTGCACCCTCAAGATATGCGAAAACCGCAAGACCATGTAATCTATCTGCAGCATAAACATAGGAACCGTAGCCATAGACATCAACCGCATGAAATGGACTGCTTGAATATTCTTCGTAGGGAGCAGATGGATTTGTAATATTTATTACGCGTAAGCCGGAATCCCCATCGGCAATGTAAACAAAAGAATCAACAAAATACACACTATTCGCAAAGCCCGGTGTATTATAATAACCAATTTCCAACGGACTTGTCGGATTCGAAATATCGATGATGCGCAAACCAGCTAAACCATCCGCAATATAGGCATATGAACCAAACACGGTAACTCCATATGACTCACCCGGTGTATCGTAATAGCCAGTTTCTTGTGGATTAATGGGATCTGAAATATTAATGATTCGCATACCCGTGTTATTATTCGCCACATAGGCATAAGAGTCTGACACATAGACATCAATGGCAACATCCGGCAAATCAAGATGACTTACTTCATGCGGATTTAGTGTGTCCGTGATATCAATAATGCGTAGACCACCAGTCCAATCCGCAACATACGCATAAGAACCGGATACAAAAACACCACTAGCCGAATCCGGAGTATCATAAAAACCTGCTTCATGCGGATTTAGTGTGTCCGTGATATCAATAATGCGTAGACCACCAGTCCAATCCGCAACATACGCGTAAGGGCCTGAAAGATATACATCTACAGCACTGCTGGGTGTAATAACATAGCTAGCTTCCCTAAGTAAAATAGGACTTGATTTGTCTATAATCCTCAAACCCGCCTCCCCATATGCAATGAAGATATAAGACCCAGAAACACACACGCTGCGCGCAGTTCCTGGTGGGAAAAAATGTGCTGTCTGCTGCGGATTGGATGGAGTAGATATATCAATAACATATAAACCGGTACGACGTTCTGCTACATAAGCATAATCACCAAAAACAACCACATCATGGGCATCACGCCCGATCGTATAATGACCCATTTCCTGAGGAGCGGTTGGATCTGAAATATCAATGATCGCAAAGCTTGGATGAACATAACCATCACCGACCAAATATGCATATGGTTCAGAAACATAAACATCATGGGCATAATTCATTGTAGTACAGGATCCTATTTCCTGAGGATTGGTTGGATTAGATATATCTACGATCCTTAAACCACTAAACCAGCATGTAAGATAAGCATAGGAACCAGAAACATAAACACCACGTACAGAAAACCCTGTATCAAAATGACCAACTTCTTGGGGAGAAGTCGGATTTGATATATCAACAACCCGTAGTCCTGCATAATCATCAGCTATATACGCATAAGAACCAGATATATAAACATTTATCGCTATACTTGGCAGATCACAATGACCTACCTCTTGTGGGTTGTATGGATCATAGACATCTATAATTCGTAAATAGCCATCCCAATCTGCTATGAATGCGTATTGACCATGAACAAAAACACCATTAGCTTTACCTGGGGTGTCACAATTACCTACTTTTGTGGGAAAAACGGGATTTGATACATCCCATATTTCGAGTCCAATAATACCGTCTGCGATATAAAGGTAATTAGATGTAGCATCGTAAAATAGCCCGCCAATATCACCGAATGTATGAATGTGACTTGATATAATTGCGAACGAAGAATCAAGAATATAGACATCCCGTTCAGAACTACAAAAAACAAGATCCCTGATAGAGTCATAAGCCACTGCAAGAAATGAAGTGAAATGCCAGCTCTGAACACATCCCAAATAAAGTGAATCAACATGACTTGTGTCTTGCAGTTGTATATTTTCATAACTGTTTTGCCGATCAATGGAGATATTTTTCGATGGGAAGCCAAGAAGAGGTATAGCACTTAACATACTGCATATTATGGTAATAATACCTATAACTGACAGTAGTAATAGTACTATTTTAGATTGATAAGAACTCATAATGCTGTCCTTAAATATTTGCAATGCCCTTAATTCCTAATATTGTATTCCCTATATATTATATTCCCCATCCTTTTCTTGTCAAGGCAAGAGTGTGGGGAAAGTATGATATTAAATTTCTCGACTCGCTATGCTCGCTCGAAGGGTATATTGTTCTGCTCATACGTTGACAGAAGTTTTACTAAATATATAATGTCTCCAGCATCCAAACTGTTCTGTTTCAGCATATGTGGGAGAATCCGACTGAAAACAAATTGATGAATAATCCTTGATCGAAGAACAAAGGTGTCAAATCTTAATATTTTATTTATACCCAAGGTAGAACAACGGACTTACCCTCCGTAGTTTGTGTTTTGACAACACCTGAATTGCTCTTATAATATTTATGGAGGATGGGATATCGAAATATTAGATTTCGTTGGCGAGGGTCATCGCTATTTTTATGTGTTTTATCAGAGAAGATATTATAAGGGGATTGGTTATTTCTACAAAGCAAAAAAGGTTAAGCAACTGAATTCAAAGACTGAAAAAGATCACGACATAATGTGGCTAACGCCATTGGCAGCTATTCCAATCTTTTGCAGTAAACATTCTCCAAAACTGCAGTAGCTTGACTTGTACCGTGGTTTGACATATCGATTTTCAAACCCGATGTTTTTTCAATTCTTAGAATTTGGTAACTATCTCTCTTATGCTCAAACGCAAGTTTTTGATTTAGGGCAACAATTGGGGTCAGCCCTCGAAAGTAGAAACTAATTGACAATACGACTAAGGTGTATATACTACTCTTATGGCACGACCGTACCGATTACAGAGCAAGAATTGCTTATACCATATCATGAGCCGTGGTGATGATCGTAAAAAAATCTACACTCGGGGGCTAAGAGGAGGCTGATGGGGTCAAATCTCTACATTCTACATAGCAATTGGCATAAGAAGAAGATAAAGATCGCATGTAGCATGTAGAGATTTGACCCCACTTCGCACCTTTGTCCGTTATAGCAGTAGCAGCGAGCAATTTCAGGTATTCCTCTAACTGGCTCTTACCTTTCTCGTCTTCAATGAGATACATCTGCCAGATCTGATCGATTCGTGGACCGATAACAGGCTTGAGTTTCTGGCAGAGCCTTTTTACTTTTTCATCCTTAGTTTCAATCAATGCCATTTTCATCGGTTGGGAATAGAATTCTGTTTTTTCTGCCTATTGCTCTATATTCAACCGCAATTTCCAGAAGCTGTTGCCATAATTTGAGGGTATCTTTCCAGCAATCTGTTACTTCATCTCTTCTACGATCTTCAAGATCCGAGAGTGCTTTTTCCAGACTTCCTTTTCGTCTACTATCAGGCATAATTGGATACCGGATGCATTTATGCGGGAACAGGTCCTTCTGAACCTGTATGATCTCGGATTCGATGGATGATACATTGCGCTGCTTAGTGGTTTCACGCTCACGGATGAGCTCGATTGTCTGGTCAAGACTGACTTTCTGGAACCTTAATTTATCATGGAGAACCTCTTCAGCAAGGTTTTCAGGCGACACACTGTTCTGGTCAATAAGCACCTTGATCGATTCCCATTTTTGTTGCAGAGTGGTCATCTTTTATCAAGCGATCCAGTAAATCGGCTTATTTAACTATTGTACTGAAAGTAGACTACTCTACAATCTCGCCAATATTACGTCTGCTAAATCTTCTTTAATGAAATTTCATTTTGCATTCACGAATATTTCTGTTAGTGACTGTTAACCTAGTGCTCTTCTCTTTTCTTTTTATGTATGGCGTTCTTTTCACTGGATGTATACCACTTCCAAACCACGTTCCAGTCGCTAGCCATACTTCATAAAAGAAAAACCAGAGTATTGTCCACGGTATGACGGTATCAACAATAAACTTATCTGCCGACCATTCACCACTATTTGGAAAATATACACAGATTTCATTATTCGAATAGGTATGGGGAATACTCTTAGCAGTATTCGGTTTCTTCAACTCTGGGGATATTACAAACACTCTTGGGATTTCACCAATATGATATCTAATTTCGACTTCATAGGCTTTTGACATCGGTGTTGGTCGTAATACTCCAATCCATGACGCTTTATTTCTAAACCTGTTACAAGTGAAATCTGGGAAATTTGCATGCATATTCACAATCTGTTGATCAATCGTGCGTATTTGTTTCTTAGGGTAACGTTTTCTACAGTTATATGCCATAAAAGGTATTTCTCCTCACAGGTAGTGTTTTTGTTTTACTGTTAGTCAACAAACCGTTGTTTTTGGAAACGTATATATTTCCGTTTTGCCTGTCCTCTTGTATCTTCTGTGCATATTCGGCGATCACATTAGACACAATATCTTCTCCAAACAAGACATATAAAGCGCTTGCAACTCTATCAATACCTTTATACTGGAGTAAATTAATCCAATATTTATAGAACTCCTTTATCTTTTGGCAAAATCTATAGTAGATATTCGGATCTCTTTCCCACTTTTCGCTCAACCTTTCCTCTTCATTGCTGGGGTTAATAATCTTTAGTGGATCTGGAGATTGCCTTGTCATGAAAACCAAGTCATTGAGGATTGTTGGTATACATTCAGAAATGGTCTGCTCACCTTTGTATAACTCACCAGCTAAGGTTGTAAGAATAATTGAAGGTATTTGTTCTTGGTTGTCGAATGTTATGTCCCGCCACCGTTTAATGAGTTGCACAAAAAGTTTAAGGATTGGTTTCTCATCAACATGTTCAGGTCTGGGTATAGGGTCTATTCCCTCAATCGCTTCTTCTTTGATCATTTGTAATTGACATCTACGTTCAAACCATGCAGCATATCCTAGGGGGTTGCTCTTTTCCCAATTCCAGGTTTTGTTAATTTTATCGTAATTTGGAATCCTAACACATGTTCCACCCTTTTCAGTATCAAGACAAGCAGGTAAGATATCAAGATGAAATTCTTTCTTATAATTTAGACGTATACATCGTTTTTTTGCTTCTGCCATAGATTTGTATGTTTCATGAGAAGTAATTCGGTCCCAAACCTGTACTATCAATTCATGGGGGGTAATCAATCGATGATCTACTCTCAATTCGCATACTAGATCTAAATCATATTCGTCACGCCCTTTTGGTTTAACGGTAGTTCCTATTTTCAAAGAACCTTGCGGATAAATCCGTGGTTTATACCCGTGGAGAGGACTACCTTCAGAGGATAACCAATCGCTGATTGCTATGTACCTTTCTTTGGCCATTTTATATTGAGACTCGTTTAATTGCAGCTTCTCACAAATATTGTAAAGAAGATAATCAAGTTGTTGTGAAGTTGAACTTGGAAACCTTCCTTGTGTAGTATTTTTTAACACTGTTATATTCATATAATACCTCCTTGTTTATTATTTAACGTTAGCACATGTCTGTGCATTGGTTGATCTTGCATATTATACTGGTACAAGTAAATGGGAGCATTAATTGTAGCGTTAATTTGTCTTCCAATATTTACTGCACCTGAACATGGACCTGCATAAAACATGTGTATACCAGTACATTTTGGCACCGTTGTCCTAATAATATCCAGTACTTCGCGGAATTTTACTCCCAACTCAAGAATCTGGCTATAGTACTTTATTGCATTTATTGCTGGCTTTTCAACGTGAATATGTACATTAGCCACGGCTTCCGCAACCACAGCTGATGTTAAACGCTCTGATACTTCTGCACTGATTGAACAACGAATAATCACGGGTCTAGAAGCTTTTGATTTCTTTCGTGGTATACCTCCTATCTTTATTATTTTCTTCTTGTCCATTATTTCTTCCAAAGGCCATTTCCACGATGAATAATCTCTATGGTAATCATACAACCGTACTCTGTAACGATCATTTATAAGATAACCAAGATGTATTGCCAACGGGATGTGCGTTAAGCTAAAAATGGCAAGGCGTAGGTGTTCCGAGGGGATTCTTTTTAGTATTCTTTGCAGCTTTAATTCCTGTATATACTTTGCCTTGTTCCAGCCTACGCTGAGTGGATCAATATTTAATCCAATAGTTTTTTGATATGGTAAATCAGGTTTTAGAGCCTGTATCACAAGCTTTTTATCAATGACCTTTTGGGCTTGGTGAATCAGTGTTACCCATTTTATTACATTTTTATTTTTCCTTTTGAAATAATGATTATCAGCAACAAGATATTCATGATCCTCTTTCATTTGCATGAGTACTCCTATGGGATATGTTTTGCGTTGTCCATCAACTATCTTATGATGCTTTTCACAAAGAAGTATTGAATTTTCATAAGTATCCCTTTGACTTCTATCAATTGGTAGTACTTTCCCGCGAGGCCCTTTATTGCTACTAGCAACAATATGAGCCATTTCACCTATGACAATTGAGGGATCTAATTTAGTTTTATCAATAATAAGATCCTCTTGACAGTTGGCAAATGAGCATCTTCCTGAGGCTCGACCCCACAGCTTTTTCTGATCAGATATGGATAGTGACATTTAACTTCCTTTATTCATATATAAACTGTTATGAAACAGTAAACAGAGAGTATAAAAAAATTCAGTCAAACAAACATCCTTTTTCATCTGGTAATAAGTCTAATATTGATAGTCTTACTCTTGCTGCTTCTTTTGATACATTGTACTGATCTGCCAATTCCCCTATAATCATTGTGAGGACTCCCGTATTGTTGCTAAGTGTTTTCTTGTATCCAGGATCATTTATACTCATTTTATTATCGGAGAGGAAATCAGAAAATGAAATCGAATAATTTTCTGTTGGCATGAGAACTGCTCCAGCAAAAAAATCAGCTTGCCATTCAATGGGTTCTTTAGCACATGAAGACCGACATACTATAGAAGCACCCTGCCTAGAACTAAACAGGTCCAATTGATTTTCATTTTTTATCAGATACTGTTTGTGTAAATACCAGTGACCTAATTCGTGAGCACAGGTGAAATTGAATCTGCCTTTATTTGTGTTAAGATGCTCATTAATCATAACAGTTTGTGTTTCAATAAAAAGGGCACCAAGAATATCATTAAGGTGAAAAATATTCTCGAGGTTATCAATAACTAAAGTCAAATTAGCTACTTTCTCTATTAGTAAATCAACATCAATTGGAATAATCATATGAGGATTGATTAGATCTGTAAATTGTTTCACAACATAATAAGCTTCTGCTTCAATTTCCTCAGTCTTCATATATTTTACTTGAAAAATGGATGCTATTCGTATGTCACTATTATCAATCATTACTTTTCTCTTTCAGCTTCTCAATCAGGGTTTTCCATTCTTTATCAGTCAATTTTCTCTTTTTCACCATGCGGAAAAATTCTGGAACACGTTTGGCATGCTGCCTATAAGTTTCGTAAATCTCGGGTGGCATTCTACCCCTTTCGCGTTTCGTATCGCCTTGTTTTTCTTGCTCAAATGCGTCAAAGGTCTTGTTTGCAGCCTCAAAAAGAACGCCGGAATCAATGCCTAGCACCTCAGCCATTCCTGTGATTTTCCTTCCTGAGGGAGGATAATCAAGAGCATTTTCTATCCGAGATAAATAAGTGGCTGAAATACTCACTTTTTTAGCAAATTGCCTTAAACCCAACGATTTGGCCAATCTTTCTTTCTTAATCATTTGACCAAATAACCTCTTATTATCTGTGTTCTGTTTCATAACACTGTTTAGACACTTTATATGTTAATTTGGTTTAGTCTAAAACGCATGATAGTCATAATTATTGCTTATTCAACGAAATTACGGAGGTTTTATCTTGAATCTCCTTTATAAGTTCCATTGGTTAATGTCCAATCATCTACTTGACAACGCTTGCACATTCTTTATAATATGATGAGCGAAACGAGAAGGTACGTTTGGCTGAGTATTTTGAGGAGTTAGGTCAGATGTACCTTATTTGTTTGTTGTAAGGGAAGGAGGTCGAATGCCTGAAACAAATATAGTTGATGATTTAGTATGTGTGATTCTACCACTTGTGAAAATGTCAGATGAAAAGATGATAGAAATGGGACCAGTACGATTTTGGACTACCAGCGAATTGGACAAACACATAGACTCAGATATAAGAGATAATTTTAAAAAGTATGTTGATAAAAAAGAACCGAAAAATGTCACATGTATTTCAGTGGTTGATCCTGAACTACTTTTGCTTTTAGACGACTACCACAAATATTCCTTACTTGGATACGCTGCTCATTTTCTGTGCTTTTTGTCAAACGTCACCTCGGTCGGGGTCAAAATGAGTAATATCAATGATTTGTATCCCTTTATAAAAATGAGATTAGTCACTAAAAAACTTCTGAATACCAGTGAAAACTGGGGGCCTGCAAACTGGTTCTCATATAATGTCAATAAACAAGCAGAAATTTCTTACATAGATAAGGACTTTTTGAAATGTTTTGGCAAAATATTAGCGACTAACTATATGTCATTTAATCCAAGATGGGCAAGACGTGTTATCCGTGCAATACAAAGTTTCAATTTTGTTTTTGAAGGCGAAGAAAGAGAGGGTGAGATTGCGTATAGCAGTTTCTATTATACCAAAACACAAGATATTATATTTTTAAGCATGGCCTTGGAATCACTCCTTGATTTGCACTTTGCTTCCACCAATAAGAAAGATACTACGGCCAAATTTGTGAAAGGCATAATGACAATCATCTATGACGTACCATCTGAAAAACTTAAAGCCAGCCTGGAAAATTGGCTCAAAGAATTCTATTATATGCGTTCCGCTATAGTCCATGGTGATGATATTTCAAACATAGGCCAGCATGTCGTCAAGGGTGTGCAAGCTTTTTATGTTACTCTGAATCATCAGTTGCAAAGCCATACTTGCTTGAAGCCAAATATCCTACAACAATCTGAGATGTATGACTGCCTTGCTCGTTTATGGACAGAAAAAGAGGTTCTTACAATAATCAAAGACTTGTTGTCATGGAAGAGAACGAATAACAGTATTCCAGAAGAGAGGTTGCGAGAACTTACTTTTCTTGTAACCTTTTTTTCTAGAGTGACTAGGAACGCACCAAGATTCTATTTTGCGAGAAAAGATGAAGATGAGGTCAGAATTAAACGTGAGATAGTTGATATTTCAGAACGGGTTTCAAAATGTCTTAAATCGCTGAAAGAATTGTTGGCTGAAAAAGGATTAACAGAATTCCCCAAGTTCATTGAAGGTCTGAAAGGAAACAAATAAGTCTCTTTATACTCTATTAATACACACCACTTATGAATTCTATTTACCAGATACCCTTGCCTGTTTGTTGTCTATAACATCCTGGTGAGTTAACATAGAAAATGGTCCTTAATATATAAAGGATTCATCAATGTTCGCTAAAGATGTATGATTTCAACATCTGGATAAACGTATTCTTTTATGAGGTCTGCCACCAGTCTTCGATGACACTGATCAGGCTCTGGCTCGGTACATAGTAGAACAAAAGGACTAATATATTGAACTCTTTTTAGTAAGTTAACCACATTCCTTTCATCGAACAATTCTAGGAATTTTTTTTCGTATTCTTGCCAATCGTTTGTTTCTTTATATTTTTTTCGTATGTTCTTGTCGGGTGCGAGCTCAGGTATATGAATGTAGGAAGTATTTATGATTACTTTCAAGAAATACTGCAAATCATCTCTTTTAGTAAAGCCTGAAAGTTGAGAAGTGTTGCTTTCCCTGATATCAATTAACTGTTTGATTTCATGGGTTTTCAGTATGTTAAAGAATTCTTCTGCAGATTTTTGTCTAAATCCTATTGTGTAAATTTTCACAGCACTACCTAATAAATTGTATATGGATTTTGCAGGTTGTCAATATTTCAGAAATTAAGTGTAATGCTTGACAGAAGCAAAGAAGCGGTTATCATATAACGATGAAGAAAAGCAATATGATAGAAAGAACACATTATGAATCAATAAAGAAAAAATTAGAAGAGTTGATGAAACGTAAGTTCAATAAATTTCATTTAGAGATTACGGCAAATAAACACTTCAGCGATAAATTAAAGGAGAAAATCAGTAGAAAGCGTGATTTGATTTTTATTTTTCTAAAAAAAGCTGCGCCTGATTTAACAGGCTATATCAAGGCAGAAGAGTTATATTCGCCTTATATGGGAAATGATTATGCTTTTGTTGTTGTGGAGGTTAAACCTAACAGGATAAAACTGGAAGACATTTACCAAGTTAGAAAATATTCGGAACTATTTGATGCACGATTGACGCTCTTAATTACTTTTAGGGAAATACCAGAAGAAATAAAAAGACTATCAAGGATTGTAAAACCGCTTCTAAAACAAACAGACGGAGAAAAAATCATCCTCGCGCGCTTCAACCCTGAAGAAAATGAATTTAAAGAATGGTTCCCTAAAAATCCATTCAAATAATTATGAAAGTGGCGAAATCAATTTATTCTAAAAAAGAAAAATGCGAAACAAGTAATCATGGAAAATGTTGAAAATAGATCTTCATCGAAATGGAAAACTTGATGGGCTCTTTGATGAAGGTCAAAGAAGAAATTTATGAAAGAAATGTTCTACAGCCGCACTACTTTAACAAGAATTTGGGCATTAGCTGTTGGTAAGGAAGAGATGGAGTGAATGGCTAATTATTGAGATGTTCATGTTAACCAAAAGGAGGTAATATGGTAGACAAAAATCAACCACAAGACCATGAGATTGCTCCTCTAGAGGAAGCCATTGAAGACGAAGATCTACCGTTAGAGATTAAAGAAGAAGAAAAGAGAGTGCTTTTTGAACCAGGAGATCCAGACATATTTACTCTTTATGAACGTTGGAAAACTGGTAATCTATACCTACAGCCTGAATTTCAAAGAAGACAAGTTTGGGATAATAAGAAAGGAACAAAGTTGATTGAATCTTTACTGATGAGAATACCATTACCTACCATTTACGCGAGTGAACACAGGGATGAAAAATGGAGTGTTATTGATGGCCAACAACGACTAACGTGGATTTTTAAGTTCCTTGATAACGAATATCCTCTTAGTAACCTTAAGGTATATTCAGAATTAAAGGATAAGAAATTTAAAGATTTGAGTGAAGAACACCAGCGAGCTATAAAGAACCGATCAATTCGCATTATCAAAATTGATGAACGTAATAACCCCGAGATAAAATATGAAATCTTTGAGAGACTCAATACGGGGACAGTTCCACTGAATGCGCAGGAACTTAGGAACTGTGTATATCGTGGGTCATATAATATGCTCATTAAGAAATTATCGGAGAATTCAAATTTTCTTTCTCTGTTGGGATTCAAAGAGCCTAGTCCAAGAATGATAGACTGCGAACTCGTTTTACGCTTCTTTGCATTCCTGCATACTAATTATCAACAATTTGCAGGAAGTATGAGAACTTTTTTAGACAAAGAAATGGGAGGAAAACAAAAGATTGATGAAAGGGAAGCGAAGAACTTAGAAGAGAGGTTCAAACATAGTGTATATTTAACGAAATCTGTCTTTGGTGATAAAGCTTTCCATAGATTTGTTCAAGGGGGTGAAGAAGACCCAAATGGGCAATGGGAAGGACGGATTAACAAAGCACTTTTTGATATTACCATGTATGGTTTTACGCTGTTTGAAAAGAGGGATATAATTCCGCGAATAGACTGCATACTAGAGGAACTCCTTTGGCTAATGACAAATAATGATGATTTTATTTGGAGTATAGCAAAATCCACTGATTCCAAACGTTCAATTCAAATCCATTTCGAAACATGGATTGGTTCTCTAAGAAAATTAATAGGATACCCAACTACGGAACCGAGAACATTTACACGGGCATTCAAGAAGCAGTTATGGGAAACTAACAGCATTTGCGCTTATGAAAAATGTGGACAAGAAGTCGTATCTATCGAAGATGCAGAGATTGATCATATCAAATTCTATTGGCGGGGGGGAAAAACAATACCATCAAATGCACGTTTGGTTCACAGATACTGCAACCGAAGGCGCGGAGGTTGTGATAAGTGATACAAAGTTATTGTTCTCATGTATTTCGTTAACGAGACTCCCTTATTAGGATTGAAAGAATTTAAAAAGGAGGTTTATGAGAGCTGATTCTTGGATTCTTCATGAACTTCCTGAATTGCTTGTTTCGGACTGGTACAACTATAATATCTATTCTGAATTTGATTTGCAGGTAACCGCGTATTTCTGGCTTAGAAAACATTTTGAAAAATGTCGCTCAATTAAGTGGATTGTCAGAGCGCAACCAGTAATAAAGCTAAAGAGTGGTAATATTGTTAAGCCAGATATAGCAATTTATCGCAATACAGTGCTATATGATGCCATCGAATTAAAATGTCAATTAGATAAGCTGAATTTCAATGCCTTTGCTAAAGACTTTGGGAACCTGAGGAAACTAAAAGATGAAATGGAATTACGGCATGCTTATATACTCGTGCTATATGATTATGATCGAAATTTGGAATTACCATCTAGCTATAAAGAGAATTGGATGAAAAGCTATCTCACGTTTATTGGCGCAAATGTTCGCTTAGATGCTAATAAACGTCAAAGATATAGTTACAGTAATTTTCGGCGCAATTGGGATATTTATTGGGGCTGAAGATTTGTTGCACGATATTTGATAATCTGAATCTATGAAAAAAGTTGCATCGCTAAAAAGGTTTGGAAAAAATGAAACTAACAAAAAAGAAAAAACATCAATTATCTTCTTGTTAAATTAAATGCAAGAGACAGGTAAAAATGATAGCGTACAACCTTATAGGATGCAAGTTAAAAAATGAGCGATTTGTCCAAAATAGCATGGAATACAACAATATTGACAAAGTATGGTTGCATTCTATAATATAGTAAGAGGAGATTCTAATTATGATTCTGTATAACTCGTGGTCTGTTATTTTGGTCTTGATTACTACTATCGTTCACTCTTTAGCTACTTTTGTTTGGGGTTGGCATTGGTTTCCATATTCTTCAAGTAAAGACGGTAAACGCAAATGGCGCAGGTCATATATTACAAGACCAACAATTATATATAGCAGAGAAGGTGGACAGCTAAAAGAAAAGGTGGAGGTTGGAAAGGGGTTTGTGGTGTCTTCGCTAATCTATCTTGCGTTAGTAGTCTATGGATTCTTAATACTTGTAATGATTGACCTCTCATTACCAATTGCAGCTTACGTTGTTACCATCATATATACAATCTATTTCAGTATAGTAACAATTTTTGTCTTCCCAGAGACTTTCCTTGTATTCACAAAATTACCCGGGAAGCTTTCTGGATTAATCGCAGCAAGAAAACCAGATGCGCCTTTATCGCCAATGATCATGGCGTTCCTTCTTTCATATTTAACAACATTAGTTTTATTTAAACAACTTGGAGATCCAATTCTACAAAGAATAATAGAGAACTCATTCATAATGAGTCTTGAAGGTGCAAAATTCGTGTGCGGCTCTGCCGCAGCAATTGTAGTAGTCATGACAATAGCTTTATTAAGATCGACTGGTAGGGAAGCGCCATCAACCACACTTTACTGCTTTATGGCATCGTGGGTTCTTAGCGCTCTTTGGGCCTTCATACTACTCATTCTTTTTTCGTTATAAAGACCTGGAGGCGGTGCTTGACTTTTTGACATAAGTCCTTTTTAATGACCAACATAGATAACTACAACCGTCGATTACGAACCATACTTAACTCGGGCGAATGGTGGATTTCGCCATGGTGGGAAGATGAGTATTACTTGAAGAATTGTTCTTTTTCAAAAAGAGAAATTCCAGCAAGTTTCAAGATACTTAAAAAAATATTCAACAAGCAATGGTTTACCAATGAGAGAGATTATGTCATAAATGAAGCGTTAATCTGTCTTGAAGCGAATGTAAATAATATTAAGAAGGACCCAATCGCCTTACATCTCTATAATAGTGTAGTGACAGCACAGGATTACCATGAGAAATTCTACGCAGTGCATCCTTTTGGTTTTAGGGCACGACACGAGGTCTTCAGTCTACTCATTCACCCCGGTACGATACCACTTTCGATTCTTACAATGTTAGGCAAGGATATAGTTGAGGTCGAAAAAGCAGGTTTGATAGGTGACTTTTACAAACGATTGAGAGATGCGAGACAGTTTCCCGGCGCGTATTTCGAAGTAGAAATCCTTGCGATATTATGCCGTGGTTCATTTGTGATCGAAAGACACCCGGCTATAGATTCTAAAAGATGCGACTTCAAAGTAATGAAAGACCATGAAATCGTTTTCTTGGAACTCAAGCGTTTGGAACCAGCTTATTTGAACAAAACTCTTTCAAGATTATCACAAGCAATGTTTGAAGAAATTATTTCTGATCCTATTTTGAATCAGGTCCAACTAGGGTTTGAGTTAGCAAAAAACCTTACTGAAAAAGATATATACAAATTAAGAGCGACATGGCCGTCAATTGTTTGTCAGTTAAAAGAGGCGATTCAGAAGAAGATAATCAACAGAGAATGGGGCAAACACGTTGTTCAACAGCTTGCACAGTTCACGATCGCTCCACGGAATGAAATAAAAGTCGGTGGAAGAGGTGAGCTTTCGGGCTTACAACTATCTCCAGAAGCAGAGCTTAAAAAACTCATGAGTAACGCCATAGAAGAAGGTGTTGTACAATTACCAAAGGACCAACCAGCACTGTTGATAATAGACCCACCATATACTTTAATGTTAGATGGCTTAGCTGATGCTTTGTCTACTGAATACAAGGAATGGCAAGAATATAAAAATCTTTCAGGAATAATGCTTTTTGACTCACATTTTCAAGCTGAGAAATTTCGCTATGATGTTCATTTTATTAAGAATCGAACAGCAAATTTTGACGTATCAAACTACGCTATCATTAATACATTACTAAGTTTAAATACAGAGCGAGTATATAAGCTTGATTGAAATAATAAATAAGTTCGGTGGTAAAAATGAAACTAACAAAAAAGAAAAACAGCCATTATCTTCCTGTTAAATTAAATGCAAGAGACAGGAAATATTTGGAGGGTTAGAAAATAAGATATACCGCAAGGTTTTATGTAGCTTAAAATGGCTTATGAAAACTGATTTTTTTGATTTCTATCTATTTAGTCACCAATTTTTTGCTTAATTTTGCATATTCTTCATCGATATAATTGATTAAATCCAAATCTTCTTTGTGTAATATTTCTTTTTCTTGAGATAAAGGGAGCCATACGTATTGCTCTCGCACTGCTTTTTGCAACAAAAATACTAACTTGGGATCGCATAAATGAATATTATCTTTTACAATTTTTTCAACTTTACTAAAATCAAAATCGCCATAATCGACACCCGTATCAGTAGATATACCTTTATCAATCAGAGTCTTATAGAATTTTTTCAAATTGAACTGTCTTAAGAAAGGTAAAGCCTTTTCCCACCTCATTGTGAAATAAGGATATTTAACTAATGAAACAGTAGTTAAATGACAATCAATTAACATTTTCCTCAACGGTGCGTATACTCTTCTCAAACGCAACTCTTCTCTCTTAATATTCTGGGTTAATTCATAGGATTTTTGACCATTTCTATAGCCCCATTTATATATTCCAATTAAAAGATAAACTAAAGCTATTAACCCTCCAAAAACTTGCCAAAATGAATTCATTATTGAATTATATCATAGTAAGAGAGAATGTCAATAAGACGATAACTTCTTTTGTATAAGTGTTGAACGTCAGCGACCAATGGAAAAATTGAGGAAAAATCAGTAGAGACATTTAGGGTTGTGCTCGAGCAAAAAAGGGGTATAATTAAGTGTCCCCAAGGAGGAAAAATGGAGAGCAAACCGCAGAGCTAAAATGAAACTAACAAAAAAAATAGCCATTATCTTCTTGTTAAATTAAATACAACGAGTAGACTCGTATGATTACATAGAGGCTGATGGGGCTGATGGGGTCAAATCTCTACATTCTACATAGCAATTGGCATAAGAAGAAGATAAAGATCGCATGTAGCATGTAGAGATTGTAAATGTTTAGCTTTTCGTAAGGCTATTATTCTTTTATTCATTTGACGTTTAATACTTACCTCTAAAAATTTAAGATGATTGTTTTTCTACTTGACAAATATTATTTTTTATATATAATATTATAT
>Ga0209986_10002118_pt1 | contig 18437 bp, 20 predicted proteins | sample BlataG_FD_183168 | JGI IMG/M metagenome (GOLD analysis project Ga0209986, IMG submission 183168) | Deep subsurface microbial communities from Black Sea to uncover new lineages of life (NeLLi) - Black_00105 metaG (SPAdes) (version 2) | ecosystem: Environmental > Aquatic > Marine > Oceanic >... | reverse complement strand
TATTATTAAAATTAAAAGTGGAGAGTTAGAAAATACTGTAAAAAAAACATTAAGAAATGCTTTATGATTTTACACAAAAAATTTTGATAGGGGTCATGGATTAAATGATCTAATTTTACTACTACCCCTAAACATAAAATACGGCTGCAGAGTTTAAAAAAAAAGAGATTAATTGAATTTTTGTTTTTAAGATTTTTCTTACCCTTTTATTTTTTTACCTAGTTTCATAATAATTGGAAGCATTTTAGTCAATTCCATAGCAGGCGCAGTTTTTACAAATTTAAAAACACCTGGTTTGGCGAGTCTCCATACTTGTGTGCCTTGTGCCATTTGTTCTTCGGTATCCGCTTCTGTTATTGATATACCCCAATAATCAGAGGTGCTGATATACCAAGCAATTGTTTTTGTGCCTTCAACTGGATAGAGTTTCTTGCTAATAATCATTTGCGCCATCTCCGATAATTCTGATGGGTCAAAATCTGGATTTAATTCCCAATATGAAATAAATATCATTCTTTTTTACCACCTTTTTTTTTTAATTTGATTCAATAAAGGTATAGTTTTCAAAACTATATACCATTTTTTCCTTCTATTTTTGATTATTTATAAATTGCTATTATAAATTATTAATTATTTTAGTAGGAGTTTCAGTTATGTGATGATCTAATTACATTTTAAAAAATTGAAATAAAATCATTAAGCATATTATTTTAAATACAAAAAGAGAGTAATTATCTAAAAGAAAATTTCATAATAAAAAATCTAAAAAAAAATTATTAAAGTGAGAAGTAATGAGAATTAAAAAAAATCAAATGAATTATTATTTCTTAATTACGCTTGGATTAAATCTTACTACTATGGTGATGGGAATTCTCTATTTCGTGATTGGACCTGATTTAATTTTTGGATTTTTATTTGGTATTATTTTGGTCATCTCATGGTTTCTTGACATCGGTTTAATTTTAATAGATGATTTCAAACTCGCAAAAAACAATGCAACTGGAAAAATTCTTAATCGACTTGGTTATGGTTTTGTTTGTTTCCAGATATTTGGGGTGTTTTGCATGGTAGGTGGACTCTTCCTTTTGAATGCAGATTGGACATCGCCTTTAGTTCAATATCCATTGATATTTATTAGCTTTTTTGGCTTTTTTCTTTTTGGTAGCATCTTGGCATATTTGAATATAAAAAAATTAGATATTCCGGAGGCATGGAACTTTGAATAAACTCAAGATTTTCAAGCTGTTATTGGTAATTTTTTGCATCACAATCTTAGTTTGGGGTTGCTTGTGGATATATTTACTATTTGTCGGAGGTAGGCAATTACGGGGTGTTATGATATTACTAGAGGAATTTGTCGCGCAAAGTGCGACTTTGATGGTTGGTCTTTGTGTTTCAGCCACAATTTTATTGTTGAAACTCTTTTCTTCCAAAAGAATTCGTCATCCAAAACAATATTATGCTCTCGCTATTATTGGTTTTACAATTGCTGGATTGAATTCTATTTCCTTACTAGCCACCCCCTTCACAATATTGCACGCCAATACTGAATTCGATGAGGTTTTTGGGCCTAATTGGGAAAGTACCATCCCTGAAGATGTTAAACAACATTTCCTCCAGACACCTTATATTCTGCCTGCGCATATTCTAACAATTCCCGAAAAACCAATTCATGTAGAAAAAGATGTTCTATTTTATGAAGGTGAAAATATCACACTGTTCTTTGATGTATATATGTCTGCTCAATCATCCTCACAATTGCCTGGTAATGGGAGTGTCATTATCAATCTACACCCAGGTGCTTGGGTTTCTGGGGGAAAAGGTACTTGGAATATGATTTCAACTAGTAAATATTTGGCAGGTCAAGGTTATGTTGTATTTGACATTGAGTACGGATTGATCGAGGGTTTCCATTATTATGCTCAGGCTCCCGATACACCCGAGCATGTGATGGGTAATTTCACTATAGAAGATCAGATTCGACATATAGGTATCTTCACGAAGCTACTTGAGACTAACTTTTCTATGACATATGGGGCAAATTTGGATTCCGTTTATTTTATGGGTCGATCAGCTGGAGCACATCTTGCAGGTGTAATGGGATTAGGATGTAATGAAGAATATCATAATGGTACGTTTAGTCCTAACTTGAATGTGAAGGGGATAATTCCTCTATATTCTCCTTCAGCAGCTCCAGAAATATTCTTAAAAGAAAATAAAACTACAAATCCCGAGATGTACGATGCTTACGACCTTACTAAGCTTGCTGACCCCCAAGACCCACCTGCACTTTTCTTTCAAGGAACAAGTGATGGTCAAGTATCGATCACAGGGGTTGAAACTTTAGAATCAGAGATGGAATTGAAAGGGGTTCAATGCTGTCTTTTAATATTCCCATTCGCAGGACATGCTAATGATTTCGTTTTGAGTACGAACATTGGTCAAGTATGGGTTTATTACTTAGAACGTTTTCTATATTTAACACAATAATTTACTTCGAGATATCTTATATCCACAATGATAAAGAATATGGATTTGAATCAACATAATTTAAATAACTTCCCTTTTTTTAATTCCTAATTTTAATTTAAATTCATTTTATTTTCTGGTTAATAACCGTGTTAAAATGGAGGATCTATCAATATATTGTAAATAATAAATCATTAAGCCGGGAGTCTTTTTTTATTTAAATAGTTTCTTTCTAAACTGACGATAACTTAATCCCAAAATTATAAAATAATTTTATAAAAATGGAAGCAAAATCGAAAGCAAACAGAAAATTTATTTCCATAAACTTATTTTTGGATGAAGATTTCATCAATACATTTAAGTGGAAGCACCCAAAATGGGATGAGTTTGAATATCAAATTTTTAAAAGGTATTATGCCCATTATATAGAAGAAGAAGATCGTACAGAAGAATTTTGGGAAACCTTAAAAAGAGTAGTAGAAGGTTGCTTCAGTATTCAAAAGGAACATTGTATAAATCTAGGGATGCCATGGGATAATCAAAATGCTCAAAGATCAGCTCAATTAATGTTCCAAAAAATGTGGCATTTTAAATTTCTTGATCCTGGTAGATATATGCTAAAATTTTCTGAAACTCTTTTAAAATACTCTAACTCAGTTAAGAAATCCAGATAATAACATAAAAAAAGAGTTTATTATTTCAACGCAATTTGTTCAAGTAATTCCTGCACCAAATAATTTCTGAGATTCTAATAATTTATTTTCGTACTGTTTTGATTTAATCATAGCGCGAAACAATGAAATATCTAATTTTAATTCAAAAATTTCATGTTTACTAACAAAGTCTTCCAATTTTTTTAGTAACCAGGTTGATTCAATTATTTGATTTTTACTAAGGTATATGTTTACAATTTCTAACAAATTTTTTATTCGTTTTATTTGACTTTTTTTGGTTTTCATCATATCTATTCTCAAAATTTAATTATTTAATTTATTTTATTATTTGCAAAATTATAGAGCGAAGATATATAAATAAAAAGCTTTGGGATATGGATATATTTTTCATTTCATCAAAAATATTATATCATTTTATATAAATTCAAATTAAAACTCCTTGAATTTTTGCAGAGAGTTTTTTTCTTTATATAAATCATTTTTATTTTATTTTTATAGATAAGAGACATCAAATATTTTATTATGGAAGAAACAATAAGAAATGTTAAAAATATATCAGGAGATAAAACAAAAAGTCAATTAAATACTTTAGATTTCATCGTAGAATCCATAAGAGATATCATTTTTGACACTCAATATTTAGCAATATTAAAAGAGACCATTTTAAAATTAACTAACGGGCAAATTGAACAAAAAGACTTAAAGAAATTGATAATTGAGCATGGAGTTAGTTCAGTAGAAGATATTAAAGATTTAATTGAATTATATACTGAAACAGAGATTAAAAGAGTTATTAAAAGCGTTGAAGCACAAAAAGATAAAATTAAAAAATATAATCAATTGCTCTCAAAAATCGCTCCTAGAGTAGAAAAGATTTATAATAAATTAGGTTTGTAAAGAGTGAGATAAAATTAGCAATTCAAAGACCTTAAAAAATGAAGGGAATAATCTATTGAAGTTTAATTTTCTTAAAAACGAGAAAATTGACCATAGAGAGTATCAAGTAAATATTGCTAAGAAATGTTTTGGTAATAATTCCTTAGTTGTGATTCCAACTGGATTAGGAAAAACGATAATATCAATAATTATTGCAGCTCATACTCTTGAGAATTCTCCACCACATAGCAAAGTGGTAGTTCTAGCACCAACACGCCCTTTAATTAACCAACATCATGAAAACTTTTTGAAATTCATGAATATTCCAAGTGAAAAATTCAGTATTTTAACTGGACAAATTGAACCAACTAAAAGAACCTATGAATTTATTAATAACCAGGTCTTATTTTATACCCCCCAAACTTTAAGAAACGATCTGATCAATCAGAGATATTCTCTTTTTAATACCTGCATAATTGTTTTTGATGAATGCCACAGAGCACAAGGGGAATATGCATATTGCCAAATTGCCGATAGATATGTTGAACATAATAATGATGGAATTATACTTGGTCTTACTGCCTCTCCAGGGTCAAACAAAGAAAAGATCTCAGTTCTTTGCAAGAACTTGCATATTCCTGATTCAAATATTTTCCTTAGAACAAGAGATGATAAAGACGTCAAAGAATATATCAAACCAATGAAGATTTGGAAAGTTGGTGTTGATATGACTGATTTAATGAGATTATTTCATTCTGCTTTAAAAAATATGATTCAAGAAAGATTAAATTATCTAAATACTCTTGGATTTATCGATTCTAATAAACAATTGGAAAATATCTATAAGAAAGATTTAATAAAATTAAATAGTGATCTTTTGCAAATAATTAATGGAGATGGAAGTAAAACAGGTGCTTATAAAGCATTATCAGTTAATGCACAAATACTTAGGCTGTTTCATATGTTAAGCTTAGTTGAAAGTCAAGGACTTGATTCATTATTATCTTATTTAAAATCTATGAAAAATCAATCATTAAAAAAAAATGCCTCTAAAGCTTTAATTAGTTTAGCGAATAATTATGAAATCAATAAAATCTTCAACGAACTTGGGCAATATAATGAATTAGATGAACTACTATTAATCCATCCAAAATTTAATATTTGTAAACAAATAATCCTAAAGGAGCTGAAGGTAAATCCTGATACAAGAATTTTAATATTTTCAAAACTAAGAGATTCAGTAGCAACTATCACTTCTAAATTAAAAAAAAATAGTTTAATAAGACCAAAAAGATTTGTGGGACAAGCAACTAAATCAAGTCAAGATAAAGGACTTTCTCAGAAAAAGCAGATAGAAATACTTAATGATTTTAAAGAAGGGAAATATAATGTTTTAGTTTCTACAAATGTCGCAGAAGAAGGTCTGGATATTGCAGAATGTGATCTTGTTATATTTTATGATGTTGTTGCCTCAGAAATTAGACTTATACAGCGTAAAGGGCGAACAGCTAGAATTCGTGAGGGTAAAGTATTTATCCTTTATTGTAGAGGAACTTCAGATGAGATATATTTACATATTTCTTTAAATAGACTTAAAAAAATGCATGAATTATTAAAAAACCCGAAAAAAATCCCTGAAATTATTAAACAAAAAGCTAAAAATAAACATATAACAATATCGCAAAATGAAAATTTAGATAGTTATCTTTCTCCTATTGTAAATTTAAGTAAAAATATTCCTTTATTTTTTGGAATTCGACAATTTTTCTTCGCCTCCGGTATTAAATTTCAAGTATCTCCTAATGAATATTATATTCAAACGAATCAAATAGGTATTCATATTTTTAAACCTAGAGAGTTAATACAACAAGAATCAAGTAATCAGTTCAAAAATTTTATTGAAAAATTTAAGAAAAATTTTAAAATCATTATAATTATAGCCCAATTTCTTGATTTTACCGAGATTTTTAAAAATGAGAAGAAGTATGTCAAAAGAAACTTATTGAAAATTTCTCAAAAATATGATATTCAAATTATTCCCATTGATAATAAAGAAGAATTATTTCTATTATTGAGAGGATTTTTCAAAAAGAGAATTTAGAAATGGTTGAAAAAAATACCCAAATAAGAAAGTATATTGTATTTCCTTGTAAGAAATGCTGTCAATATACTTACGCTAGAGTGAATCAAAAAGGAAAAAAATGCCCACGTTGTATGCAAAATCATAAAATTTCAGAAATCTCAGGAGAAATTGTCACAAATTTAAAAGAGGCGAATTTATTAGTAAGAAAAAAACAAAATGGGTTTACAAAAGAAAGAGGATATAAAAATCTTGATTTAGCATCTTTAACATCCGGTTTTACCATACCAGGATCTGATAAATCTACAATTAAAATTCAGCAATTTAGAGGAAAGAATAAACATAATGATAAAAATTCATATAATAAATTTATATTTGAGCTGAAACAATTAAAATGCAATTTTTCTACAATTCCAGTTAATATTTTTACTTCATTTTTTATAAATAAGGGTTTTAAGAGTTCAGAAATTAGAAAATTTATAAAATTGTCTTTAAAAGACAAAAAAATCGATCAATATTTAAAAAATAATAATGTTAAATATTACCAAATAATTGTTTAGACTTTCCTTTATATATGATTTTTTTTACTAAAGCAAATTTGCATTTTCCATCATTACACGAGCTAAAGCTATGAAGACTGATTCAACATTGTCGCCAGATTTAGAAGAACATTCAGTGTATCCAATAAAATCACGAGATTTTGCCATCTCTATAGCTTCTTCTTTATTTACAGTTCTTTTTGGAGAAAGATCTGCCTTCCCTCCGACCATCAAGATTGGAATTTTGTTATAATCATCTTTTAAACCCTGGCTTATTACTTTAAGCCATTGATCTAAATTTTTAAAACTAGAATATCTTGTTATATCATACATAAAAATGCCTCCAGAAGCCCCAATTACATAACCGGGTAAAAGAAATCTGAATCTTGACTCTCCTGCAAAATCCCAGATTTGTAAAGAGATCTTTTTCCCATCAAAATTAATATTTTTTAAGTGAAAATCAAGACCTATTGTCATTAATGAATCACTTTTAAAAATACCAGTTACATAACGATAAGTCAATGCAGTTTTTCCAACCCCACCCTCCCCACAAATAAAAATCTTAAATACTGCATCTCGAATTTTGGTTACACCTTGGTTTTGTCAAAAATTTTTATTTTCCTTAAATTGAAATTAATAATTTATGTATTTAATTTTATAGATATTGTCATTCAAGATTAATAATCAAAATATTCAATTATTTTTTAATTTTTTTTTATTTTAAAGGATTATTCAAAATGTTAATCAATTTTATTGATATTAGAATTGCACGAATTAAATATAAATATTAGATAAAAGAAAATAGTTTTCTCTGCTTTAAAGTTATTAATTTCTTGTTTTTAAAAAAAGATGTGCATTTTTCGTAATTATTAGTAAATTTAATTATATTATTTTTAATTCTTTTTGAATTTAATGTATGATCCTCACACAAAAATTCCATAATTTTCTCTATTTGGGGATAATTCCAGTTAAAATTAGAATATTTACGAATTACTTCGGGAAATAGAAATATTTTTCTAATCTCCGCGATTTTTTTTTCATTTAACCTTGAGAAATCAAATTTAGACGCGCAATTTTTGATAACTGATTCAATATGGCCAAATTTTTTAATAAACCTTAACGCTAATTTGGGGCCTATTCCCATAATTCCTTTATTATAATCTGTTCCAATAAGCATTGCGATATCGACTAATTGAAATATATCAATGCCCCATTTTTTTAAATTCTCTTTTAATTCAATGATGGATGGTTTTACTTTTGTATATTGCCAACTATTATTTATTTTCCTTACTCTCGATTTTGATAAATTTCTAACTTGTCCCAAACTTCCGAAGACTAAACAATCAAAATCCTGACTAATTGTAAAATCTGCCACTTTATCTTTGACTAAACAAGCACATTGTGACTCCGCTGATGCAGGAGATTCTACGTAAGGAATTCCTAAATATGACAACATCTTTTTTGATTCTTGAATTGTATTAATCCATAAAAATTCTTTTCCAGTAGCGATTTGTTGAGCAAGTTGGTAATTATGATTTTCTATAGCTTCTTTGTATTTTTGTTTAATGTATTGGAAATCATGTAATTTATCTTTGGTAATCAATCGTTTATATGGATTTACACAACCATCAAAGCAAAAAATTGGGAGTATTTTTTTCGAATAATAAAAATTTATTCGATATAACAGTCCATAAAGATGAGAAATAATCCTTCTTGTCCGATCTATCATATATTTTGAGTTGAAATAACTGGATTTTTTATAAGAAAAATTTAATAAAGATATGACTACATTTGGTCCATCTACTGCAACTATGCTACCTTCCAAATCCTTTAATTCAATTTGATGAATAGTCAGAATATCTTTAATTTTTACTCCCATTTCGATAAAATGTTATAAATTGAGAATTTAAAAACAAAAAAAACACTGGATTAAAAAAATCTTTAAAATTCTTAGCATTTTAAAAATTTTTGTTTAAATATACTCATTTCATTTTTTGTCTGATTAATATTAAAAAAAAGAGGATATATAAAATGCAAGCAATACCGAAACTATTGTATAAAAATAAGATTTCAGAAATTTTGGGTGAAATAAGATATAATTACGGGATTTTATCACGCCACGGTTACATTTATGGTTTAATAGCTGTGGATCAGGACGCAAAAATTATTGCAGTTGATACTAGATTTGATAAAAAATTAAATTATTGGGATCTTGCATCGATTGGTACAGCATTATATGGAGTTGCAAAACAAGGTCAAGACTTTTTCGAGGCAGAGGAACTTGAGCGCGGTGCTTTAATTTATAAAAACATGCAGTTATTTGTTAAGTCTATCGGTAATGTCTATATTGGAGATAAGGGTAAAAGAGATATTCTTATTGTTATTTTAGCAGATAATGAAGTAAATATCGGAATTATCATCTTACAAATGAGTAAATTTGCAAATAAGATAAAAGCATTGATTGAAAAAAGCGGAAATATTAGGAACACATTGAAAATGACAGAAAGTGAACTTAGAGAACACATAAAAGAATTAAAGAAGCAAATATTTTCAGATAAAATCGGAATTATCTCATGATTTGGAGGTCAATAGCCTGGTGATTATCAAATCTGAACATGATTCTAACAAATCAGAACTTCCAGATTTTAATAAAGATGAGTATATAATTCAATTTAAAATTGTATATTGGGGTCCAGGTGAATCAGGAAAAACAACAAATTTTCTAAGATTAAAGGAAAAATTCAGTCTTTTAAAAATTTCTAATGGATATTCTATAGATACTACTGATGGCAGAACACTTTGGCACGATTCTATATTTTTTACATTTAATTTACAAATTAAAGGAAAAAAATATAATATTATTACTCAAATAACCACTTGTACCGGTCAAGAGCGTTTTTTATCAACTCGAGAGTATGTTATCGATGGTGCTGATGGAGTTATTTTTGTTGGAGATTCATGTCCTGATAAAATAGAGCAAAATAAACGGAGTTATCGAGAGCTAATAAGTTTTGTCAATAGAAATAATATACCTATTGTTATTCAGTTAAATAAGCGAGATTTGCCAGATGCAATTTCTTTAAAAAATTTTAAAAAACATTTAGGCCTTCCAAATTTAGATAAAAAATCAGATGGAACACCAATTGTTTACGAAACCATAGCTTTAGATGGTGAAAATGTTGTAAGAATTTTTGAAGATTTAGTTATGAAAATATTCATCAATTTTTTTATAAAAAATATTTGAAGGTATATTGTTAATATGGATACTGAATATGACATTATATCTCCTGAATTCTTTTATTTATTATTTTTTAAGCAAAAAAATCTAATTATTTATCCATATCTTGATTTAAAGCATTTAATCCCCCTTGAGTGCTTTTTAGTAGGTTATAATATTGAAAAATTAGATGGAACAGCATTATATAATTTAAGTGAGATTATTGAATATGGTTCGATTTCTACTCATAATCATAGTCCTACGTTCTTTATCATCACAAATGTTAATCGAGAAGAAATTGAAAAATTAATTAAGATAAAGAATTTTCATTGTATAATTAACACAAAAGAAGAAGTATCTGATAATCTAATTTATAATTCCGATTTTATTGTATATAATAAAAAAACGAAAACATTTCTAAATCAAGATTTTTCTAACATTGATCTATCTTTTGAAACTGAGATAATACAAAAATCTTCTTCAATAGAATTTTTAGCTGATGAGATTCAATCTATTAAAAATCTTGGCAATAGGATATATCTGGAATTTAATAAAACCGGAAAAATTGAAGATATTATTTACTTACTGAGTGAACTTAAACCTCAATACCATAAAAAAATTTTAGAATTTGTTTCAAATTATTATGATATTGTTATTCCTATTTCTATTTCAAAAGAACTAAACCAACCCAATAAAAACACTAGTTCCAAAATAATAAAACAATATCAAAAAATTCAAAAGATAAATTTAAAAATATTTTCGATTTTTAAGACCTTATTACAAGATTACAAGAAAAATTTTGATGATAGTAATCTAGCAACTAAGCAATTATTTCCGAAATATTTTTTTGTATATTTAAGAGAACATCATTGGAAAAATGGTATACCTCGAAAATTTTTAAATAATTGGCATTCTCGTTATATTAGTCAAATGAACCCAAACGATGAGAATCATACAGAATTCCAACAGATTTTAAGCATATTAGACGTATCTGAACAAGAAATTAACTCTCTTTTTATGAAGAACTCATCTATTAAGGATAAAACAAAACCACTGATAATAAATAACTCTAGTTCCTCTATTGATTTTACACTTAAAGATATTGATAATAAAGAGATTCCAAGTATTAATAATATAGACAAGTTTGAGAAATGGATCCTTAATAAATTAGATCAGATTGATTCAATACTAGAAGAAAAACATCTTCCTTAGTTTTCCTTTTAATTTTTATCCTTTCATCATAATAAATTTCTGTAAATTATAGAATGGGTGTATAATTATTTCTAAAAGTCAATATAAGAAAAAATCGAAATCATCAATTAAATATCGACCCTACATTATTGTAGATAAGAGAGAACCAAAAATCATTAAAGAGATACTTGATAATATAGGGTGTGATGTTATTAATCAAACTCTTGATATAGCCGACTATATTCTCTCTGAAAAAGTAGCTGTTGAAAGAAAACGTGGTGACGATTTTGCAAAATCATTATGTGATACTCGGCTTTTTGAACAATTATTGAGATTAAAGGAATCATTCGAATCGCCAATTTTGATTTTAGAGGATTTTGAAAAAATGTTCACACGACCTAAAATGAAAATTGATTCTCTCTACGGTGCTCTTATTTATATAGCAATAAAATTTGGATACTCTATTATTCCTACTAGAAATATAGCGGAAACCGCGACATGCTTAAAGAGAATCGCAATTCGCGAGCAAGTTAAAAATCCTGCTCCTTTTTTTTCTCGTAATGCCCCAAAAAAAATGAATAATGAGGAAAGGAAAAAATTCATTTTGGAGGGTCTATATGATACTGGACCAAAACTCGCTAAAAGTTTAATTAAAAAGTTTAAAACTCCATATGATGTTCTCTATGCAATAAATCATTCAAAATTATTATTTACAAAAACAGGAAATCCTAAGGGAGTGGAAGGTCCTTTAGGAGAAATACGGGGTATAGGATTCAAATGGGTTGAAAAAAATAAGAAATTATTTGAATAAAATTTATAATTACAATTGTTATTGTAAATCGGTAAAAGAAAAAAGATAAAGTGACTAAATTTATTTATTTATTTTGTAGTTTTTGAATAATTTGGTTTTATTACAAAACCCAAAGTCATTATACACCATATAATTAGATCCATTAGTTCTGAAACCCATACAAGGCCCCAAGGGGGTTCTCCAATTGTCATGAGGAAAGGTCTTAAAATTGATGAAACTAAATACGCTATCCAAGCAATTGCTATTATTAAACTATGTATCTCAGGTAGCCTTTTATATTTATAAAGAAATAGATATGTAATAATAGATAAGAGAATAATTGGTAACAACAAAAAAACATGAATATCTTTTATAAGTCCAAAAGTAGGAACTACAACAATGTATATAGTCCAAGAGGAAATGAATATAATAAGCGTTAAATATAAATATTTTTTATCATAATCTGCCATCCATATAGATAATAATAAACCCACCATTGGAACTGTATTCGCCAGTATTACGAGCCATCTTATTTTAGCATACCATATTAAAATTGGATCTGTAGCGATATAGATTTCAAAATTATAGTCTCCAAAGAGATTGTAAAGGTATAGATCATATGCTTTTGCAACAATTAGTATGAAAGTAGTAAGTGCCATCAGAAATGGTAAATCTGTAAAAAATCGTTTTTCTGCTTTAAACCATTTATTTAGTAAAAAAAAACCTAAAAATATTAACACGATTTCTCTAGCAATAATTGAAATGGTTAATAAAGGATCAACATTAAATTCCATGCCGGTTGGAGGTGATTGAGCAAGAACAAAAGAACTTAAAAAACTAATAAAATTTAAAATTGCAATTATAAAAATCATAAATAGGATTAAATACAATTTATTTAGTTTTGTAGAAGTCATAAGAATCAAATTAAAATATTTTAAAGGTTTTTGATATAAAATTTGCATTATTATTTAAAAACATCTATATAAAAGATTTTGAAGATTTTTAAAGATTAACTAAGTTTAACGTTTTACCTTTTTTGACTTTTGAAATTAATTGAAATTTTAAATGAATTTTTATACAGAATGATTTTATTGTACAAAAACTTACAAATATCTTGTTTCTTATTATTAATATGGTCTTTCTCACCATAATATATAAACAAATTATTAAATAATGAAATTCCTGTTAATATAATTCCAATCAAGATAAAAATGGCATTCCATTTAAAGTCGTCATAAGGTATATTGGATATTTTTTTATTATTAAATAGTAAAGGGATGCCAGTCGGATTTAATGCATCCAATAATATATGAATTTCAAAAATAAACCACATAGAAACGGTTAAAAACATTGAAAAAGGAAGATTAATAAAAATTCCAAATAATCCTAAGATTATTGCTAATCCGATAAGTAATGGAGAGAGTGGAGAATGTGTCCAAAAATATCTTTTATGTTTAATAAACAATTTATAATCAAGGATATCATTTATTATTCCCGCTTCAAAATAAATTGGCAACATAAAAAAATAAATAACTCCAATATTTTGAAAAAAATTAAAAATTGTTAATAAAAAAGAGCCGATTCCAAGACTCATAAATCTATGAGAGTTTTTTTTCATTTTATCTTCTTATTTATTTTTTTCTTAATAAAAAATTCCAATTTGTAGACGGAATATATACTCTTTATTATTAAAGAAAAATATTTTCTTTGTTTTTTTATTTAAAAGTGTCTATTTTATCTTTCACTTAAATTTCTAAAATTATTAAAAAAAGATGTTTAATTTGCAAATTGAAATACAAGAAAATACATTTTATTGTAAAAAATGTATTAATCATAAAGGATGTATCAGCGTAGAGATAGGAAGTGATGGCATTTGCAATCACTGTAAAGAACCAGATAAATATTTTGTTGTCCCAATATCACAAGAATTAAAAGAGCAAAAACGTAAAGAAATGAATGGAATTCTAAAAAAAATAAAAGCCAAACATAGAAATCGGGTTTATGACTGTGTGGTTGGTTTTTCTGGCGGAAAGGATTCTTCATATCTGTTGTACATTCTTACCGTTAAATATGGACTTAATGTTCTTGCAGTTTCAGTAAATTCAGGTTATATGAATAAAGTTGCTTTAAATAACATTAAACAAACGATTAAAAACTTAGGTGTGGAGCATATTTTTATTAAACCACCAATAGAAATATTCACTAAATTATATCGCTGGCACATTATTAACTATGATTCTAACGATTTACCTATGATGAAGAAAATCTGTGATAATTGCACTGATCTTATTGACTCGCTTGTGATAAGAGAAGCAGCACGTAGGGGAATCCCTTATGTTTTTATTGGACTTTCGCCAGACGAGAATGCAAGATATTTCTTTGAAATTCCTAAAGAAAAATTAAATCATTCCTTGTTACCTGAACATTGGAAATCTGATTTTTATAGTAATGAGGATAGAAAATGGTGGTGGGATCCAAATGAATTTGGATCAAAAAAGAAACCTCGATTGTTATTTCCTCTTCATATCTGGCCGTATAATGAGAAGGAAGTCATTGCAACGGTTGAGAGAGCAGGTCTCGTAAGGAGAGGTAAAGCTGATCCTCTAAAAACTAATTGCATACTTATCTGGGCTATAGGTATGTATGATATAATGCGATTTGGACACCATATGTATAGATTACAAATCGCAAAATTGATACGACAGGGAGTAGGAGACAGAGAGCATTGGTTAGAGATTTTTAACAGGTTAGAACCTCTCGTAGCGAATGGTGAGTTCAATACTCAACAAGTAGACCGTTTTTTTAAGCAAATAGGTATGACAAGAGATGAATTGATAGAATTAGCTCGATTTAAACGGAAAAATGATCCTCGAAGGGATAATATTGAGAATGCTATGAAATTAAAAGGAATTTCCTTATAGTTTTCTTTTCTTTTTTTTGTCTCTTGTCTTCTTTTTATTAAAATATTTATTTAAAAACTATTTTCTGTAAACAATATCTACTATTTTTTGTGCTTCAGGAATTAATTGTAGTTTAGGATTTAATTTTCCTTTTTCTAGATTAAATATTATATGATCTTCAAATAATTCTCCTGATGGTGTGATAACTCTTTTCCAACTTGGAATATATCCTCTAATTTTAAATCCAACATCACAAAATATTCTTTGATGATTAGGTTTATAGGCTGATACAAAACATTCAATATAACGAACTTTTTTTTTAGAACCATATCGTTTAAGTTCTTTAAGTAAGACAAACAATTCAATATCATTATTCACATTATACTTAATCTTCTCGATGTTTTCAACAGTTGGTGTATATAAGAAGTTGATATTGGAATCTGTTCCTAAAATCTTAATTATAACCTTATGATATCCAAATTTATCAATTTCTTCATAAATTTTTACACTTTTTCTATTATGAATCTTCCTATCTAAATCAAAATCATATTGAACTAATGGTTCTAAATAGATTGCTTCTTCAAGATTATATTGTTTTTGAATAAATGAATATATCATATTTATCTCTGGTATTAGAACAGGATTTTTTTTCCGTAAAGAAGATAAAACCTTCTCTGAATAAATTGTATGGAAGATATCTGATTCTATTTTATTAAAGAAAATATCTTTATTAGGTAGAAAAGCTAAGGGTTTTATACCACAGATATTTGCTAAATATTGTGATTTTATATGGGCTGTCCGACATTCTGCGTACCATATATAAATACTATTTCTGAATGTACCCCACATTCCAATCATCGACCCAATCATTAATTTCTTAACATTTGTAATTTTCTGATATTTCTTTTTTACTAATAAACCTCTCATATAACCTCTCTTTTGTTTTCTATTTAATACATAAGTAAAACATCCTATAGTCTTTCCTCTAGGTGTTTTGAATAAGATCCAATAAAAATCTTTATTAAATATCATCTTTTGAACTTCTGTGGGGTTTTCCATCTCTTTATAAGGATAGCTCCCGTTATAACAATCTTTATAAATTTCAGTTATATCATAGGCATCTTCAAGTGAAGCTAAGGTCAAATAGCAATCTAATCTATCTAAATTTTTATCAATCTCGAAATTTAATTCCATATTTTCAGTTAGATCGGGATTAACTCCAATTCTAGCAAATTTCTCAATAAATTTTTCTGTAGAATCTGATGTTATCAATTTAGTTTTTATTATAAGACTACTTGAAGCCATAAAAAAATCAGCAATACTCTCTTTTTATTCTTTTAAAATTTGATAGGAACTTCATAAAATGAGGATATTTAAAGAAAAAATTAAACCATATTATTAAAAGAATTATAATAACTTTTCAAACAGAAAAACAGATAAGATCTAAGAATTTGAATATGTTTTATTATCAAATATTATGATATTGCGATGATTACTATTGAAGAATTAAAAGCTTTTGATAATATAATATTAAAATTTCATTATTTAATTTCTATTTGATTAAAAATTTTTATTTAAATATGTCTATTTTAACTTTCCTTTAAAATAAATTTATAAATAATTTTAAAACCATAAGTGAAAAAAATGGTATTAGAATATGAATTAGTAAAAAAAATTTATCAACCCTATGACTTAATAGAAATTGAATATGCTTTAGAATCTATACTCAAAACTTCTGATAAACGATTGAAATCAAGAATTGTAAGTGAAATTTTAAAATATCTAATTGAGAAATTTTTTGATAATAGTTATAAAGTAGCTGTTTATATCTGTTGTGATAATTCTGAAATTGTTGGATTTGTCATTGCTCAAATTGATCCTAGTTATCGAAGTTATGGAAAGTTGTGTCCTACTTTTGGATGGTTACGGGCTGATTCCATAGAAACATGCAAAAAACTTATGAATGCTTGTGAAAATTTTGCTAGAAAACATGGATTTCGAAAAATTAGAGGTCCACTTAATTATCCAAAAGGTTTAGGTGGTATTGGAGTTCAAGTAGATGGATTTAATGAGAAGTTATTTTATGGTGTTGCTTTCAATCCAACTAATATCGCAAATTATTTAGACGAGTTGGGATTTAAACGAGATGCTGAATATATTTGTGTTCATGTGACAGAAAAAACTTGGAAGAAGGGAAAAAAAATAGATGATAATATTCGGTTAAGATTTCTTCCTTTAAAAGATATAATTGCTAAAGAAAAAGAGATTATGGAATTGGCATCCAACGCATTTAATTTCATTTTGCCTGATCATAGTGGAAGTGGTAGGTTTGATGAAGTTATGAGACAATATGCTGCAGTACCAAAAACTCATTATAAATTGCCGCCAAATTTTAGCCCAAGAAAATATTCCGATATTCCAGAATTTATTGAAGCATGGGAATCTTGTGACCTAGAAAATGTAGTTACATGGGCTCCGATAGCATTTAATCGTTATACAGGAGAGATTGTTGGAGCCATCTTTTCACTTCCTGATCTTTATCAACTATGGCTTGGAGAATCGATTACACGGGTTAATGTTGATACGGTTTTTGTTAAACCTGGTTATACAGGTAAAGGAATATTCTCTGCATTAAATAACATCGGACAGATCACTACTAGATTCAACGGGATAAAATATATTGAAGGAACACATATCTGGAATAAGAATGAAGAAGCGGTACAGTCAATCTTTCCTCATACTAAACCTTTAAGGAAGCATATTGTTTTTCAAAAAAGATTGCGTGCTCATAAAAAATAAAATCAATATTCATTTATTTTTTAATTATTTTATCTATTAAGTCCTTTATAACATTAGATGATTTTCTCAGACTTATAAATCCAGGCAAATGAAGACTTTTAAAAATTTTATTTTTAACTTGATAATTTACTGTGCTCATTTTAATTCCTATTTTATTACATACGTGTACAAAAGGGATGGAATTTATTCCCAATGCAATCATTGTTAAAATAAAAATTACTCCTGCGATTACATCATCTTTTGTATTTTTTATAATAGGCCAAAATTTTTTAAAAATCTCTTGATATTTATTAGTAAAATCACGGTCAAATTCAAAAATCTCTCTTGTTTCATTTATTTTTTTGATAATAACAGTCTTCCTATCTCTTTTAAAATAAGTAGGATAAAATATCACTGCTTGTTTTAAAATTTCAGTAAAATTTTTTTTATTTATATTAATCTTTTCTATAAAATCTGAAATTTTGATATTAAATCCTTTTGCTTTAAGTACCATATAAATTATTACTGGAGCTAACTTTTTTGGTGACCTTGATTTAGTTCCCTTCCTCATCCGTTTCCATATCTGTAAAAAAATCTGAATATATTCTTCGTATAAGTTTGGATATTTTACAAAATCCAAAATAATCATCAATTTATTTAAAATTAGTTCAAAACTATCTATTACCGTTTTCTCGTAGTAAGAATATTGAATAAATTGTTCAGATTTGCTCATGAATAGTTTTTAAATTAAAATTATTTAAATAAAAAAGAGATTCACTGTTGCAAGGTAAGTAATATTGGACTTTTAGGAATTTTTACTTTCGAAATTATTTCTTTTTCATTTAGTTTTTTTCTTTTTATATCAACTTGCTTTAAATTAATTTAAGAGGAAAAAATTAACTATTTTCAATTATCCTAATTTT
>Ga0209986_10002117_pt1 | contig 18437 bp, 22 predicted proteins | sample BlataG_FD_183168 | JGI IMG/M metagenome (GOLD analysis project Ga0209986, IMG submission 183168) | Deep subsurface microbial communities from Black Sea to uncover new lineages of life (NeLLi) - Black_00105 metaG (SPAdes) (version 2) | ecosystem: Environmental > Aquatic > Marine > Oceanic >... | reverse complement strand
CACTTTTAACTTATTCTGAATTTATATTCAAAATATCTATAAAACATTCAAAACTTGATTCACGTATTCTATGTCTACCATAAAAAAAAGCGCCCCCGAGGGGTCATGCTATAATTTCAAGGTGAAGCAGATTTCAAAGGGTTGTTGTAACCCATTGAAAAATAATGAATTAATACCTTGATGCAATGTCGCTTGTTCAGAATAATATTTAGTTATTGCTCTTTATAGACGCAAGGGACTTAAAATCCTTCGTTGATTATCCAATGTGCCGGTTCGAGTCCGGCCCTCGGCACTCTTTTTGCCTCTAACACCTTTGAACTGAGTAAATTACCGCAACCAAGACAAACTAAACGAAAACAAACGTAAACAGACAGTTTTGGTCTGTTTTGGCATGCTTATGTCCCCAATTTGTCCCCACATTGTAAGAAATTATAAAACTAGAACACGTGACATCTGCAGTGTGATTTATTTTGGTCACAAAATGGGCACTGAGACGTCACTGGCTTTAGAATTAGAATAAAAAGAAATACAAGATTTGAAAAACCTGTGACTTCTACCGTATGTAAAAGGCACAAAAAGAAGAAAGAGCGGAAAATATAAGGGATTACCCCTGTAATCTGTCGAGAATCAGGCGTTTGGGATTTCGAAGCTTTTTGATATTTTTATGGATTTTTCTAGATTCTTGACAAATTTCGGTCACAGTTTGGTCATAGTCTTAATTCAATATGTAAAATTAATTATAGCAAACATAGGGACACTTTTGAACTGAGTATGCATCTTCAAACTGAAGGTATTATTTATTCAATTTTGGAGGAGTAGTAAGATGGGGCAATATTAACCTTAAATCCCGACCATCTATAACTATGTCAGCAGCCTGTTGAACACTCTCTTTATTAGAATTAAAAGCGATGGAGAGTCCTACTTGCTTGAAAGCTTTTTTGTCATTGACGTCATCTCCAATAAATGCACATTCGTCAAGCTGAATTTTATGTTGTTCCGCGATACTTCTGACAAACTTTGCTTTGTGCTCGTAATCAGTTTCTTTAAGCTGCCAACTTTTAAGTAAACCATCTTTTTTAAATATAAATTTACAATGAGCTAAAATGTGATTAATATGGCCTAATTTTTTTTTTGCCCGCTGTGCAAGTGCTTCAAAACTTCCTGTTATCACAACAGTCTTTATTTGTTGATCACTCAGAATTGAAAAAACTTCTTCTGCACCGAAAGAAAATTTACGTTGATTAATTAAGTCATCAAAAGTCTTTTTGTCTAGAAAATGCATAATGACATTACATGCAGCTTCCGTCCATTCCATATAAGATTTGAAGCCTCCACTTATAAATTTCTGTTTTAATTTTTCATGAGCATCATAAATTTCTAATTTTTTAAATAGAAGATCCCATGTACTTATTGCAACATCTTCACTACTATCATCAAACCAAGGTTTATCAAAAATAACGCCATCAAGATCAAAAAAGATTAATTTATATAGAATTTCATATTTTTTCTTTTTTTCACCAAAGAATTTTAACAATTCGAGTTTTTCTTCTTCATATTTTTTTATTTTACTTGTTAAATACTGAATAGCTTCTTCTATTCTTTCCTTCTGAGGTTTATCAGCAGGTCCTAGATATAATCTTTTAGATCCATGTACTGTAAAATATTTATATTTTTTACCTTGTTTTTCAATCGTAGATATCGGCATTTTTTATCCTTTTATTAAATACTTCCATATTTTAGATTAAATAAAATATATATGTCAATATTAAATATTTTGGTGATTAGTGTATTATTTTCACAAAAATTTATCTTGACAAAAGTGTTACTAAAATGTATATTTTAGCCTTAATGAACACTATTTTCAATATTCAAGAAAAATACAAATTAAAGGGGGGGATTAAAATGTCTGAATTGGTCATGTTTTATCAAGAAAGAAATGTATATCAGCAGACTATTCGGGTTCAAAGACCAATAAGTGGAGATTCAGCTTTTACTCAAAACAAAGCCCAGATTACACTTCTTCCAGCTGAGGTGAATTCTGGGATTTTATTTAAAGTAGGAAAAACAATAATTCCTGCAACAGCAGAGTATCTCTTTGAAGATCCAAACTATTCGCACACAACAATACTCAAAAAAGATGGTGTTAGAGTTGTAACTGTGGAGCATTTGTTAGCTTCTATCTTCGGATTAGGAATTTCAAATTTAATAGTCTCTACTCTAGAGAATGGACAAATACCATTTGGGGATGGAAGTAGTGAACTTTTTACAAACAAAATCTTAGAGGCTGGCATTGTAAAACAAAAAGCACATCAGAAGAAAATTCATATCATGAAGCCTTTTGAACTTAAAATAGATGAAAGTTGGATTAGACTTCTTCCCATGCCTCTGGGACCATTAAAAATTGATGCAACAATCGAATTTCCTCTCCCGATTGGTATCCAGGAATTTAGATATGTTCATTCCTCAGATTATTTCTGCCACAATATTTCAAGAGCTCGTTCATTTGCTTTCAATCCTTTTAGAAAAAAAGGAATAACAAAAAAGAAACTGCCTGCATTTTACTTTAATAAAGGCTCATTCAATGATTCTAATATGTTAATCTACAGAAAAGACGGCAATTATTTGGTTAGTCTTAGATACCAGAATGAAGCTGTAAGACATAAAATCCTTGATTTTCTTGGGGACCTTGCATTACTCGGAGGGGAGCTAGTGGCTATGGTATTTTTATATAAATCAGGACATGGAACAACGCATGAATTTGTTAAGAAAGTTAGGAGATTATTATGTCAATCAAAGAATCAAGCATTGGCTCTTGGATAAAAAAAAAGAAATATATTGAACGTATTTATAGAGATTTACCCAATAAAACAAAGATAAAAATTGACTCTACAGTTGAAATGAAACTGTTCCAGATGAAAAATATGCTTGAACCAGAGATCAGACCAGGAAATGGTTATGAGAAAGTAATCAAACGGGAAAGAGAACGCTTGTTTATAGAAGAAGTTGCCCTGAAATTCAATCAGGAGAATACAATCAATATAGAGCCTTATAAAGAAAATTCTGATGGAAATCATCCTGGAATGATTTTTATTCCTACGAGTAATGCAGTTATTGGAGTAAAAAACGGTTTCGCTTCGAGAGAAGAAACCGAAAAAGTCATGTTTGTATCTGGTTTTTGGATTGATATATTTCCAATAACTAATGAGCAATATCACCAATTATTTCATTTACATACTCCCAATCCTAATTATTCAGATGGTAATATGCCAGTAGTAAATGTTACATGGTTTGATGCTCATAAGTTTAGTTCAGCTTTGGGAAAAAGACTTCCAACACAGGAAGAATGGGAAAAAGCAGCACGCGGTCCTTATAATTGGATTTATTCTTTTGGAGATAAATTTAATGATTCAGATGCCAATATATGGCCGGCAAAAGGTCCTAAAGAAGTCGCTTCGTATAATCCAAATCCATGGGGTTTATATCAAATGTCAGGAAATATTTGGGAATGGACATCGAATATCTATTGTCATGAAATTGATCAATATCGCAGAATCTATTATAATTTAGTCAGAGGCGGGTCATGGCGTCATTGTAGTTGGGGTGCACGAACTACAATATCGCTTTGCTTAGACTTAGGCCATCGATCCGAAAATGTGGGTTTTAGGTGTGTTTGCTCTTTCTAAGGAAAAAATATTTCCAACCTAGTAATACCCTGTATTCTATAACAATCCAGAAATATAACATCTTCCCCCTTTCTAAATAAAGCATTTCATAGTCGGCATAATGCTTCATCCAAGAGTGTAACGCCTTTGAACTGAGTAAATTACCGCAACCAGGACAAACTAAACGAAAACAAGCGTAAACAGACAGTTTTGGTCTGTTTTGGCATGCTTATGTCCCCAATTTGTCCCCACACGTGCCTTAACAAGTGCCGGCTGTTGTCAGCAAAAGGACGGCTATAATGAGATAACGGCAGGAACTCATTGGAGGAGGTAAGCCACCCAAATCCACCAAAAGGAGAAAATGCATAAGATAATGTGGGTTGCGCTGTGTAATTGAGATTGAAGTATAAATAATTTTTGGTTATATATATGATAAACAGGAGTTAAATATGACGATTCGGCAGGACTTCCTTGCGTATCAAGAGTCAATCACTAAAGAGTTGCAGATTGCTAAGGATAGAGTACGCAATCTAATAGGTGAGCGTCACTGGCAAACTGATGGCGAACACAAAGAGGAGATAATCAGATCCGTGCTTCGGGTCCATCTACCCGAAACTCTTCGCGTGGGCAAAGGATTCGTCTGTTATCCTCCATCTGGCTACCTTGCACCAGCCAGTGAGGGATCGTCGTCAGGGCAAATCGATATACTAATCACATCTAAGCACGCTCCAACCCTATACAAGCAAGATGAACTGGTCTTCGTTACGACTGACTCTGTTCGCGCTATTATTGAGGTAAAAACAGAGATGAAGCTGGGTAACAGTAAACAGAGTGCCCGACAAGTTCTGCGTAAACTTGCGAACGAGGCAAAGAAAATCCGAGGTCATGCAGGGATAGAAAGAAAATTATGGGTGGGGCTTTTCGTATATAACAAAGGCGGAATTACTTTCCGTTACCTGCTTGAGGCTTTATCAAACGCCGCCCTAGATAATCCAGACCGGGTCATCAATTTCTTGTGTTTAGGCCCCGACACTTTTGTTCGCTATTGGGAAGACGGTAAAATTGTCAATGGCCCTTTACAAGGCCCTGTATGGCACTTGTACGACCTCCAAAACCTCTCTGCTACATATTTCATAAACAACTTCGTCTTCGAACTCAGTCCAAACATTCCTCATGGTCAACAGCGTGCTTGGTTTCCTATTCGAGGTACCAAAGAAAAACGGCTTAAAGATTGGATTTCTCTCTCACAGCATTAATGGGTGGATAAACCTTTATACACTCAGAAAATCATTGCACTCAGAACTTCTCAATTAGGCAATAATCCAGTATCTATAAATTAATTATTTCACGCCACTTAAGGGTAATCCTTTTTTCCACTATTTATGTGACTAAATTTGTTGAAAAGTGAACCAAACTTTTAAAAATTAATCTCTTTACACATACATCAATGTGCATAATTTTTAGATGTACGAGCCGGCTGATGTCAGCAAAAAGGCGGTTTTGGTTTAGTCTCCAGTCCATAAAATAGAACTGAAATTATTATAATATCTAATATTCTAGTTATCCAAATTAAAATTATTTTTTGGGCTGATTCAGCGAATAAATATCATTATTTGCTGATTGACTATCAATGAAATTAGAGTTAATAATCTTTTTAAAGACGATAACTCTTTGACGTGAATTTTTTTTAGGAGTTAAAGTCCCTAAATGTGGCTTTAATAAGACATTATTTAAGTTGCATAGAATATTTGACTGGAAGGAGGTTAGGAAAATGGAACGTGTTTTATCTTTTCCAAGAATAGGAAAATATACGGAAGTTTTTATACAAATGTTAAAGAGTTTCGGATTAAATGTTTTGACGCCGCCTCCCATAACAAAACGGACAATAAAACTTGGAGTAAAGCATTCTGCTGATATGATGTGCTATCCTTTCAAGGTAACTTTAGGAAATTTTATTGAAGAAATAGAACAGGGCGCAAACTGTTTGATTATGTACGATTCAAGAGGAAAGTGCAGGCTCAGACATTATTGGATGCTTCATGAACTAATATTAAGAAACATCGGATATGACTTTAAGATATATCCTCTCTGCCTCAAGAATCTATTAAAGCTGATAAAACAGTTTAATCCGGATCTTTCTTACTTTATTATTGTTCGGAAATTACTCCAGAGCTGGAAGAAATTAAAAGAAATTGAAGATCCCCCTCTATTCACGATTAAGGAAGGAGTAAATATCGGGATTGTTGGTGAGATATACACATGTTTAGAGCCTGCTGTCAATTTGAACATTGAAAAAAAGATTAAAAAATTTGGCGTTAATGTCTACAATACAATTTGTTTATCTGATTTTATTAAAGCAAGCACTCGGACGAGTCTTTTAGAAAAAAGAAGTTACAAAAAGAAGGTAGCAAGATATTTAAACGGACCTCTTGGGGGGCATGGATTTGAAAATTTGTATAATGCACTACTTTTATGTGAAAAAGGGTTTGATGGAATAATACATCTCCTGCCATTGAGCTGTATGCCTGAAACCACTATAGAACCTATATTAGACAAGATTTGTGCTGATCATAATGTGCCACTCTTGCGCCTAATGGTAGACGAAACAAACAGCGAAGTTAATTTTGACACAAGGATCGAAACATTTGCAGAAATGATTAAAAGGAGAAAAAAATGAGAAATGCATATTTAGGAATTGACGTTGGAAGCACATCTGTAAAGGGCGTGCTATTAGATGATGAGAAGGAGATAATTGATTCTGTATACCTGAAAAATAAAGGGATTATAGAAAGTGCCATAGAGTGTCTTGGTAAATTAGAAAATGGAATCGAAATAGCTGCTTGTGGCATTACTGGCAGTGGGAGAAATTTCACAAATGTGCTAATTGGTGGAGACATGGTTAAGACAGAAGTCCTGGCTCACTCTATAGCAGCATTGGAATATTATCCACAAGTAAGAACCATTTTTGAAATCGGAGGCGAGGATTGCAAGATGATGATAATTGAAGATGCTGTTCTAAACAATTTCAATATGAACAACATCTGTGCTGGGGGGACAGGCGCAATGATAGAAACAATAGCGAGCAGGATGGGCATACAAATTGAAGATGTTGGTGAACTGGCGTCTCAAAGTAAGAATGAATTAGAACTGCCAGGGAAATGTGGGATCTTTTGTCAGTCTGCTGTTGTGAATAAGCTAAACACAGGAGTTAATAAGAGCGATATCCTGATGGGAGTATGCAGAGCGTTAATAAGAAACTATCTTACAATTTGTAAAGGAAACAAATTAAAGCCACCCTATATTTTTCAAGGAGCAACAGCGAAGAACAAGGCTTTAGTTAGGGCACTCGAGGAAGAACTAAGTCATCCTGTTATTGTTCCCGAACAATGTGCATTCATGGGTGCTATTGGGATTGCAATGATGGCTATGGAAGAAGTGCCAGAGAAAACAAAATTTAAAGGATTTGACGCTATTCTCAGCGCAAGCTATGATGTGCGCCATTTTCAGTGTGTTGATTGTGAAAACAGATGCGAGGTCGTTCAGATTTACCAGAACAATGAGCTTGCTGGTTGTATAGGGAGCAGGTGTTTTAAATGGGATAATATTAATTTCTCTTGTCAGAAACCTCAAATTAGTTTAAGGCTCTGATAGGTCAATATGACTTGAATATTAAGATTATTCTGCCATTTCTAAAGCATTAATTTCCTAAAAATCAAGGGAAAATAGATATAAACTTAGCATGATGATAGAAGATATTGAAAAAATTATAAGGAGGATTTGTGAGTTAAAAGAATAGTTGGAATTTTAACTCTACAACTCGCGCCAGATATTTTTATTATATATAAGATTAGTAGGTTTTTCAGATTAGTTTTCGTTTCAATCTAAGTGACATAGTTTTAGCTGTTTTCAGTCTGTTTTGGGTTGCAATTAGAAGCCGGCTGATGTCAGCAAAAGGGGGGTTAATGATGGGAACCAAAAAGGTGGGAACTCTCTCCAGCCGGCAAAAGAGAGTCATATTTATTATACCACACTTTGCAAGTCTTCAATGTAAAAAAGATTGGAGTTTGGTTTAATAAAGAGGCGATTGGAGGCCAAAAGCTATAAAGCCTGGCCTTCCGATTAGAAAGAAGACTGCTTGGGCGGAAGTTAACGCCTCAATAAGAGAGACAAAGGAAGAGGAGGGAAATTCTCATTGCCATGCCATGTTTTTCGCATTGACCTCGATTTTTTCCCGTGCTATAAGTTTCCTAACATGGAATTAGATAGGAAAACAAGAAGAGGGAAAATTGCAAAATAGAAAAAAGGCAAATTCCCAACCATCGAAAGTTATATTTATTGCATATAATCACAAAGATAAAGTCGTTGCACGGTTTATTTATCATCGGCTTGTTAAAGAGAATTGGTTTAACATCGAGGTTTTTATGGATGAGTTTTCTATTAAGCCAGGAAAAGATATAAAAACAGAATGCGTAAAAAAAGCCAAGACCGCGGATTTGGGAATTGTAATTTTGAGTGAATATATTCAGAAATCAGATTATGCCTCACAGGAGATTGGAATCTTACTATCCAGAGAAATTCCCAAAATATATATCTCTCTACATCAAGATTGGATGATTCCGCCTGGTTACGAAAAAACAATAAAATCATTTCCTTTACACGAAGAGAGAAATCCTTTCGAGGGACTGGCAAAACTAATAGAACTTGTGAAAGAATATTTGAAGCCAAAAGAAATAGGTGTAATTGAAATAGTAAACAAGGCATTCAAACTAAATGCTCAAGGGAAATTTGAGGATGCTCTTGAATTATATGAGAAAGCAATACTTCGAGACCCCAATTATGATTCTCCCTATTTCATTAAGATTACAAATCTTCGCAAATTAGGTCGTTATGACGAGGCGATTCAAGCAGCGGATGCAGCATTGGAAAAATTTCCCAATCATATCGAAATATTGTCTAGGAAAGGATTTGTTTTGTACTCATTAAAAAAATATGCAGAGGCAATTAACGTTTATGATAAAATCATTCTCTTGGATACTGCTAATCTAAATGCAATGTATTATAAAGGTGAATGTTTGAACAATCAGAGAAAATTTAACGAGGCTTTAACATTTTTTAAGGAAGTATATAGAAGAAAGCCTGATTCGAAATTGGGAAAGAAAGCACTTAGAAGAATTATTATGCTTCAAGACAAGACAAAAATAGAGCAATAACTTTATTAATTCTTGCCTATATCTGCAAACAAGGGGGATTAACTTCGCTTTGGTAATTCAAAAAAGGTGGACAGAGATTATTAAGAAATTATATTAGGTAAACCTTCTCCAAGGGCTCAATTGTATGGGGAGATGAGGGATTGCGTTCGTCTCTCATTTTAAAGATTTGAGGCGAGTGGAAGCCAAAGGCTTTAAGGCTTGGTTTCATCCTGACTGAAAAAAATACCTGAGCGAATTCTCATCTCAATAGAGAGACGATTGAATAAACGATATTGCTGAGGAAAAATGAGACAAGTGAGGTTTCAATAGAGTCTTTTATAGATGAAAGAATTTTCAGGCATTACTTACGGTTTATAATTTTTTTAAATTGAGTGAAAAAATACTTTCTGATAAGTTTATTAATTATAAAAAATAAGATATGATTGAGTTCAATTGAAAAGATCTTAATGAAAACGAGGGGATTGAAAAACATGTCTGAAACAAACAGGGAAATTGCTGCGAAGTTCGGAATTGATATAGAACTTATTGAAGAAAAAGTAGATATCCAGAAAAATATTGATATTTTAGGCAATGATTTAACTTTTTTAGGCGTAAGAGAATTTGAAAGAACGAAGCATGTTCATCGTTTGCATCCATACCTTGGCAAATTCATTCCTCAACTTGTTGAAGTGTTTTTAAGAAGATATTTCAAAAGAGGCGACACAATACTCGATCCTTTTTCCGGTTCAGGAACGAAACTTGTGGAAGCAAATATCCTGGGAATGAACTCAATAGGGATTGAACTGTCCCCATTTAATGTATTGATCCAGAAAATAAAGACAAAGAAATACGATATTCCAGAAGTCGAAAGAGAAATTAAAGATGCATTACGGAAATTAAAAGCATTTAGCAGACAGATAACAACCGGTGAGCGTCCTTTATTTGGTAAGGAAATCGAAAGATTTGAGACCGAAAGCGAATACCTAAAAGAATGGTTTTCCGACAGAGCATTGCAGGAAACACTATTTTACAAAAGCATTATAAAGGATTATAAGAACCAGGATATTTTAAAGATTATTCTCTCTAGATCAGCCCGTTCTGCCAGACTGATTCCTCACTATGATCTTGCACGACCGAAAAAGCCAGTTAGAGAGACTTACTGGTGCATTAAACATAAGAGATATTGTACCCCTATTGATGAAGTCTTGAAGTTCGTAAACCGCTACAGTTACGATACCATAAGGCGAATAAAAGAATTTGATAAACTTAGGACGGATGCTTTTATCAAAATTTATCAGGGAGATGGAAGGACAATAAAATTACCAGCTAATACAAAAATACACGGCATTTTTACATCGCCTCCATATGTGGGAGTTATAGATTATCATGAACAGCATAGATACGCTTATGAGTTATTTGATTTTCCGAGGCTTGATGATCTGGAAATTGGACCTGCCAGAAAGGGCCAGAACGGAGTTGCTAAAAGCGAATACGTGAAAGGAGTTTTGGATGTATTTAAAAATGTCTCCAAATATCTAAAGAATGGTGCATTAATTTTTGTCGTGGCAAACGATAAGTTTAATTTATATCCAGAGATTGGGAGACAATGCGGTTTTAAACTAATGGATGTTTTTCAAAGACCGGTTTTGATGAGAACGGAAAGAGACTCTAACAAGTATTTCGAATCCGTGTTTTATTTCAAGAAGGTGAAAAGGAAATGAAGGATATTTTCAAAAGCATGAGCAATACTCTGAAACATCTTGAGGTTGTTCATGAGGTTTTTGGAAATGAAGAAAATTTTGGAGCTGAAGAAAAATCAGATTACAGAATATATAGACAAAACGAAGAGAAGCTCAGAGAAGATTTAAATAAACTTAGCTTTGATACCCAGCTTTATCATGAAAAGGGCAGGCAGATGATTCTGGCTGACTTTCTTGAATATATTTTTCTGGGAAGAGGATATTATTCCATGAAGACCAGGGAGGATAGAGAGAATTTTATCAAGGCAATCCTCCATTTTGTAAATTTATTAATGTGTTATGAAGCCATGACCGTATCTAGTAATTTGAGGAAAAAATTCCTGGAAAAACTGGGAGAGAAAATCGGAGAGATAAAAGACAAAAGCCACTATGATGAGCTCAAGAACTTTACAGCAGCAGTGGGTCTTAAAAAAGAGGACACAGATGCTCCACCTTATCTGGACAAATATTTTGATTCCATGCTGCCCAAAACCGCTGGAGGTTTGTGGCATGAATTGCTGGTTTATATATTTCTGCTCAGGAACAATTCCGGGTACATTGTTCCTTTGTTGCTGACACAACGTTTAATGAGTCTAAATAGTAGTATAGTTCCTCCCGATTTTTTAATAATCACACATGACAAACGCATATATGGTATCGAAGTCGGGACAAAAAAAGAAATTCAATCGGGTTCATTTTCTCTGAAAACGGCTATTCCAACCGCAACGATTGACACAATAAATTCCAGAACATCCGATAGATGTCCCATATGTAAAAGATGGATTCTTTTTTGCGATTTTATAATAAGCAACTATTCCGATACGGAAAAAGAAATAAAAAAGGCCGAGATCAGATGTCTTGAGGATTGTGACCTTTATTCCAAAGAAGAAATTTCAGCAGGCAAGTGTCCATATACCAAGTATTCGAGAAACAAGGCTCAGACACTGGAATATACCCAACATGGATATGCAGGCGGGCTGCATTACCATTATAAATGTGTATTGGAAAACGTTTCAGAGGATATTAAAAATAAAATGATAGAAGCAAATGACACGGTTGCTTTAAAAACACATTATCCGTACTATTCAGGGCTGGAAGAATTAATAAAAAAGAAGGGATAGATATGACTTTATCATCAAGGACAAAAAAGGAAATCGCCGAGCTTCTTATTGCCACAGTTAAAGAAAAACTAAGGAGTTACAAACCCGAAACGGTTCATATGCCATTCCATCACAGACTGCTTGGTAAGGACCGATATTCAATGTTTTCCTTTATACATTCAATGAACACCACCTTTGGCATGTCTATCTGGGAGCAGGTTGCGATTATTCTGGCCAGGGGTGCAGGAAATAATGCGGAGAGACAGTATAGATTACTTGGTAATATAGACCCTGCAACAGAGAAGCTTATCGGAGAAATTCATTATAGATTAAGAAAAAGCGAACTTACTGCAAACAAAAATCATGAAATAGAGCAAATACGAAAAAATATAAAGAGGGGAGAATCGAAGACCGATCCGGATTCAGTTGTAGACCTATTTGTGAAGATAAAGGATGATGAGAACTACTTTGATATTACCAGTGCAAAGCCAAATATGAAAGAATTCGTGGCATTGAAACTGAAACTTCTGAGGTGGACCGGATTAAGGCTAAGTCAGGAGAGAAAAATTCAGGTCTTTACAAGACTTGCTATTCCTTACAACCCGTATCATCCAGAGCCTTATGAGCGATGGACGCTGAAGGGATTGTTTGATTTAGAAAAAGGGGAAATTCTGGTTGGAGAGGAATTCTGGAATTTTGTTGCAAGCGATAATATTTATGAAGAATTGTTGGATGTATTTTATGAAGTCGGAAAAGAATTAAGAAGTGAAATAGATAAAAAATTTGCTGCGTTTAAAGCCTAGAAAAAGGGGATTGCCGCTGGTTTTGGGGAGATATATTAGTTGACTTCAACTCCTTTACTTGTTAATAGAGAAATATTAATATTTAAATTATATAGACAAAATAGAAAGGGTGGAATTATGAAAAATAAGAAAGAAACAATTAAAAATTTATTTATATTAGATGACAACGCTAAACACCCTATGCCAAAAGTTTTAAGTTTATTGGAAGATTTTAGAAAAAATATTCCTACTTTAGAAAGTAAACAAAAGATTCCACTTGTTTTATTCCAAGATGGAAAAAACGGAGGATATTACATCGAATGTCATATTGAAGGTAAAGTTGCAGTGCCGCTAATGGATTATGATGCAGTATTAGATCCTGATCAGCAAGAAGAATTTAGAGCAAACAGAGCTTTGAAACCATGGCATGTTGCTTTTATTATAATGCAAAGTGATGCAAAAAAAGGACGCCAGTTTAGTGATATTATCACCGAATATGATAAAAGTTATCAAAGCGATCAACCTTTGAAAGTTTTTGGAGGTCAACATAGAGGCAAATCTATTGAGGAAGCTAATAATAAAGGAATATCTAGATATCATGGTTTCAGGATATTTTTTGGTTTAACTATGGAACAGAGAGGAGAAATTATACAAATCTCAAACACCAATATACAGATTTCTCCAGATTTATTAGATAGAGTTTCAGAAACTCAGATAAGATCAGGACTAAGACAATGGTGTCAGGAAATAGGTCTATTGAAGAAGAAGAAAGATTTTGCTGATAGCAAAAATGTTGAGGGAGTAGTTTCCGTAAAATTAGCGAGGACTTTTGTAGTAAATTTTTTTAATGGTAAAGAATTCAAAGGGAGTACTGATGAGAGTGTATTTAATCCTTATGTTTGCAATTCTGGTACTATAGTAGACGAGAATTATTATAAATTATTGAAGCTAAATGGGAAGAATATTTGGAAAGACAAATCTTTATTTGAAGCAGGTAAAAATTTTTCTTTTTTACATAAAAAACAAATGGAAATGATAGATGGAAATCCTGAGTTGAAAAATATCAAAGAATTTAGAATCAAAGCCTTGTCTGCAGCTGTGGTTTCAAGTTGGGCACTTGTTGCAGGACTTATTCAAAAAGATTCTAAGAGGTTAGCAAGACATTATGCAATGCCAAAAATTAAAAAAGATAGAGATCCATTGAATGCAAAAGAGATGTCAATTTCTAAGCATCATACTGACGACCCTACTTACAGGGGTTTAGGTGCCAGATCTACTAAGAAAGATAAAGGAAGATTGGTTCAATTATTCTTACTAAATTCAAAGAAAGAAAGCAAAAAGGGATTAAGTAAGGAAATGATTGAAGCTGCAATCAAAGGATATGAGGCAATATTAGCTATAGAAGAAAAAGAGAAGGCGGAAAGCAAAATAAAATAACTTCTAATATAACAAAATTATTAGGTATGTAAGCATGAATTTAGACAAATTCGTTAAGGATTTGATAAATGACAGTAAATATTTTTTAGATCAAGCGAAAGAAAGCAATGAAGAAAAAATGAAATTGAGATATATAAGAGCTGTTATTACGACAATCTGGTCAGCGTTAGAAGGCTGGATAAATTGTGTTTCTTCTGACTTTGTTTTATTACCTGAGAAAAAATTGCAGCTTCATGAGAAAGCTTTTTTATCAGAAAAGAAATTTGAATTAACAAAAAAGGGAGAATTTAAAATAACAAAGCAGGATCAATATAATACCATTGAGGATAAAATATTATTTTTGTTGAAAAGATTTGGAAATTACGAAATAAATAAAAATAGTAAATCCTGGAACAATTTTAAGATTACTAAAAAATTAAGAAATGGGTTAGTACATCCCAAATTAGGAAAAATAGAAACTAAGAATCTCACAATTAAAAATGCTGAAATTGCAATAAATTCTGTAATTGATATGTTGAAATTACTAACAAAAAAAATATACAAAAAAGATTTAAAAATATAGATTAATTTTTCGCTTTAATATTTTCAATTACATTTCCTTTCTCCTGTCCGGCTTTACCTGCATCTTCTAAAAGTACCCTTCTTATTCTTTAGACGGAAAAAACAATTCTTAATGGTTGAATCGGAAGATAATTTTCTGAGTTATTTCCTCCTTCCCGAATAAGGCAAATTCTTCTTATTAATCTCCCACGTAAATGGAGTGAGTCTCTCAATCTCAGCTTGTGAAATATATCCCCATTCGTCATCCAAACCCTGAACGTAGCCGAACCAGATGGTATCAGGAATTTCTTTGCCGTTTCCGAAATCTGCAATTTTGGAGAAAAAATTATTTACTCTTCAACAGTTTTCCTTTTATTTCTTCATAGATTTCATTTAACTCTTCTTCCATTTCCCTGGTGGTTTCCCAATTAAGGCGCCAGGGCTTTTCATAGAAGGTGTAAAGGATCTCTTCGTTATCGTAAGTAACGATGGCGGCTGTGATATCCTCGTAAGAAGGATCAACAAAGATGTAAATAGGCTTTTTGGCCATTTTTTCTTTTTCCAGTCGTTCCCTTATTGGATGAAGAATGCTGTAGAACTTTTCCTTTATATCAAGCAGCAAATCTTCTCCCATGAGATCCTCGGGTATGCATGAGTCCTTGCTTCCAATATACAGCTTCTTAAAGGCATCGGAATCTCCAAAGATTTCCTCTACATGTTTTTTTATTGAGGGTGTGAAACGTTTCATACAAAAACCCTGAAGCTGAAATGCCCATTTCCCTTGCTTATCTCCTTATCGAATGCATGAAAGAGATCTTTCAAGTCATGGCTGTTGCTGAATTTCTGTATTAGTTCCTTGTATATCTCGCGACTCAATTCATATGTTCCATCGTCAGAGCGATATATATTGCCCTCAATGAATTCAAACTGCTCCTCTGTTATTGGCCCAAAAACATATTTGTATTTTGCCCTGTAGATATCCGCTCCCATAAAAATCACTCTCCATAGTCGATTCCATCGATTTGAACCTCACGGTATCTTTTGAATCTTTTGTCATAAACCACCGCAATTACTGGCTCGACCTCAGCCAGATCAGGATTATTGATAAATTCTGAACGCTTTTTCAAAGTCTCTTCAATGCTTTGGCTTCTATAGAAACTGTCTTCTCCCTGATTTGGGTGGATCCATACCCTGTATTCAACCGCCTTCCATTCAAAATCCGAAAGCCTTCCTCCGCTCAGACACAAAGTGGGAATTTTTGATTTCATTTTATCTCCTCAGAAATCAATTTTTTCGATGTCATCAAGCTTTTTATAAATCCTGTCCGGTTTTTCCGGGAAGACGATTGAGCCGAGATACTCTTTTACGCCCTCATCATCGATTTCGTACTTATAATATTCTCCTTCCTCGCCATAGCAGGCCAGACAACCGCGAACCCCAAGGCCCTTCAAAACGAGAAGGTCTTTCAGGAATTCATCATCCCATTTAAAATATCCCTCATCAAGATCAACATACCCGTCTCCATGCTGCCAGACGAAATAAAGCCTTCCCTCCTCCAAGCATTCGTCCAATTCCTTTGATATGTCTCTTTTGCTCCTGAGTCCCTGTTCGGTAATCGTAATATAATAGCTCACACTATCACCAATCCTCTTCCTGCCTACTGTTTTCCCATCTGTACTTTTTTATCTCGTTGAGCAAGATACCAAAGTTGTAATTGTTTATCGCTACATTTTTCCCATATCCGACGAGGTGGATTATCTTCTGGTCAAGTGGGACATCTGACTTGTAAATCTTCTCGACATTATCAGCGATTTTTCCCATATAAATCATTTCCACCTGAATCAATCCCTTTCGTTCCACTCATACTCCTTCCTCAACTCTCCTAATTCTTGCTTGTCGATTTTGCCTTCAGCCGTCCTGTATGACCATCCGCAGTTCAGGCAGAAAGCATCAATGTAAAAAGGTTCTTTTGTGCTGCAGGAAAATACAAGGGATTCTCTGGTATTACATTTCAGACAGTCTGACCGGACAGTATGTATTCCCATTTAACCACCATTTCAATCTAATTCCTCCAATTCATTCTTCAATTTCTCAATTTGCTTCAATTTCATTTCTTTTGTTTTTTGCTTCAGGTCAGAATAAATTTTTTCTTTATATGGCTCCAATGATTCAACCATTTCTGAATTCAGGTCGTGATAATCTTCGCCGGTAAACCAGTAAGTAGTTCCATACTCTATGCTCCTGTAACCGAAATCCTCATCAAACTGACTGAGGAATTTTATTGTGTGTTCCGGATTCTCGAAGTAAGTGGCATAGAAACCATGAACGTTGAAGTGGGCGATAAAAGAGCAATGAAGATTCAGGTGGTCATATAACTTTTTTGTGAAATATCTTTCATCAAAATCATTTTTAATAAAACGTTGCCAGTCTCTCAGAACTGCCTTTTTCTCTTCCGCGCTCATGAATTCTGTGGATTTCATTTTCTACTCCGTTTTTCTTAATGGCTTTGGGTCATTTAATTTCTCCTTCCAGCATATGGCAAATTATTCTTTGGTATTTCCCATGTTTTTGGTTTAACACTCTCAATTTGCTGAGGCAGGTTCTGGGAATAGAAATCATTTTTGCCCTTGCTCCGCCGAAGGACTCGCCCTATTACGAGATATTCGAGCACAGCCAGACCTCCACAGCGCACGTGGTATCCATTCTCGGCAGGGACGGGTCAAGAAGAGGTCAGAGGGAAATATCCCTTCAGGGTTTCATGGGATTCGGTGGTAAGGCGAAATACGGCTACATGATCAAATCGGAGGTAGTGGGGAGAAGGAAAAACAAGGAGATGTGTAGAACGAAGCTCGTTTCCAACCCTGAAACTTTTCATATAGCGAAGGAAATACTGGAGAGGAGGGCGAAAGGCGAGACCTGTTACCATATAGCAAAGGATCTTGAGAGAAGAAAAATTCTTACACCCTCTGCATGGGATAGCTATGGAAATCTGCTCGAATCCGAAAAGTGTGACTGGAAACCGAGCGGTGTGCAATCCATATGTGACGATGCGGAATGGACCTATCTTGGTCATTATGTCGGAAACAGAAGCAATCCTAGGATAAAGTATGGAGAATACAGGGGAAGCTATTTCGGAAGGAAAGCAAGGAGACCAAAAAGTGAATGGATTATTTTCAGGAATGCCCACGAACTCTGTATCTCAAGGGAGACCGCTGAGAAGATAGTCTCACTTAGAAATATGAAATCCAGGCAACACAGGCAACCGAGCAAGGTCCATCTTTTTACTATTGAATGTTTTTGCGGGGGGAGATTTATATAAAATGGAGAAGACCTTCTGATGTGCAATCAGCGGATGAAGGGAAAATGCAAGAATGAAGGAGTAACAGGAAGATATCTGGAGGAGGCTGTGCTCAACGTGATAAGGGATGAGGTTCTGAACAGGAAGAATGTGGAGAACCTTTTGAAGGCAATCAGGAAGAAGAGCTCAACATATCTATCGGAGGAAAAGGAAGTTAGGGAAAGGTTGGAATCAGTTGAGAAGAGGTTGCGGAAATATCAGGACCTTTTTGAAAGAGAAAAAATTGATGAGGATGCGTTTGTAGAGCTGACGAAAACATAGAGGGCCGAGAAAAATGACCTTTTGGAGAAGCTGGAAAGAATGCACAATGTTAAGGGGGAAAGCCTTTCATTAAAGATTACGAAATGTATTAAAGTTCTGGGGGAACTTAACAACCACGTTTATGACCGTGAAAAACTTCGAGACGCTTTACAATACTTTATAAGAAAGATAAGACTTGGTTCCAAAGATAAAGAAAATAATAGAATTATGGAGATAGAATTTCCGTCCCATCTTGAAATGTTAAGCGCCCCCGACGGGATTTGAACCCGTGTTGCCGCCTTGAAAGGGCGATGTCCTAGACCAAGCTAGACGACAGGGGCGCGTAAAAAAAATGGTGAGCCGTGCTGGACTCGAACCAGCGACACCCGG
>Ga0209986_10002116_pt1 | contig 18439 bp, 20 predicted proteins | sample BlataG_FD_183168 | JGI IMG/M metagenome (GOLD analysis project Ga0209986, IMG submission 183168) | Deep subsurface microbial communities from Black Sea to uncover new lineages of life (NeLLi) - Black_00105 metaG (SPAdes) (version 2) | ecosystem: Environmental > Aquatic > Marine > Oceanic >... | reverse complement strand
CCAGCGGATAAAAACCCGAATCAACACCAAAATTCATCTGAGACAAACGAACGTAGTGCCTCACCACTTCTACCTCTGAAAGCTCCGGCAACTTTGGAAGCGTTTTCCTTCGCAACTTCTCCGGCAAAAATGCCTTTGTGTCTCCGACTACGCGCTGAATTTCTTTCTTAACTTTCGGTATAGTGCAGCCTCTTCTTCCAAGGCGCCCCAACTCGAAGATCATTCGTTCATTCCAACGTGCTTGCCTAAACATTTACGATTTCTCCTCCAAAATTGCCTCTAAAGCCCAAGCGAGGCGATCAATATCCTCTTTCGAATGCATTTCAGTGACGCAGTACAACGCGGTTTCACCCAACTCGGGAAACTCCTTCGCAATATTTTTTCCTCCGTGAACCTGATGTTGCAAAAGCCTTTCATGTACGTCGCGCGCGGTTTTCCCCGTTTGATCAAAATTCACTGTAAATTCTTTGAAGTGCGCAGACTTGAACATGGGTGTTGTGATTCCATCTATTTTCGCCAAAAGCTGCATCGCGTAACGTGCTTTGCACAGGATTGCTTCACCTAACTCACTCATGCCTCTGGGGCCAAGCAAGGCTAGGTAAACTGCAGAGGCAACCGCACATAAAGATTCGTTAGAGCAGATGTTGGATGTAGCCTTCTCTCTTCTAATATGTTGCTCCCTAGTTTGTAGAGCCATACAGAATCCTCTTTTCTTTCCATCAACAGTGTTCGTCATACCAACTGTGCGGCCGGGCAGTTGTCTGATTAGTCGCATGTCGTCTCGGCAAGCGAATATACCAAGTAACGGTCCGCCATAGTTCATGGGATTTCCAAGCGGTTGGCCCTCACCGACCACGATGTCCGCGCCGTATTCACCTGGTGGTTTCAATACGCCAAGCGAGATGGGGTCAACCCCAACTATGAACAATGCCCCGTGGTCGTGTACTATTTCAGCGATGTCTTCAGCTTGCGTTTCAGTAAAACCAAGGTATGCTGGGTTCTCGACATACACGGAGGCGGTTTTTTCTGAAATCTTTGTTTCCAAGTCTTCAACATCAAGTTGTCCAGTTTCTGATTCATAGCCGACAGACTCGATGCGTATTCCTATAGGCTCGATGTACGTTTTCAGTGTCGCTTTTCTTTCAGGATGAATAATTTTGGGAATAAGGGCTTCGGTTCGATGGGTTAGTCGAGCGGCCATACGTACCGCTTCACCGAGAGCGGATGCCCAGTCATACATAGAGCAGTTGGCCACCTCCATCGCAGTGATTTCGCAGATCATACTTTGATACTCAAAAAGTGCTTGCAACATTCCTTGGGAAATCTCCGGTTGATATGGAGTGTAGGATGTGAAGAGTTCTGTTCGTTGAATAGTGGTTTCAACGGCTGCGGGCACGTAGTGAGGCCAGCAACCCGCTCCTAAAAAGATAGGCATATCTTGAAAAGTCTTGTTTTTGGATAAGATGGTTTCAACAAGTCTTTTAACTTCTTGTTCTGACGTTGGGCTAGGGAGGTCAAGTCTTCTTTTTAACTTGAATCTTTGAGGAACATCCGCGTAAAGTTCTTCTATGCTCTGGATTCCAATACTCCTCATCATTTCCTCTTTTATTTTTGGAATAGAGTTTGGAATGTAAGGATGAATGAAGGATTTAGCCACATTTTTTCACCGCTGAAAGTTAAGACTATTTCTAAGTCGTTTTCTTTAAGCTTTGTTAAAACGCTGGCAGACTAGAATGCCCAGAGACCATCGAGCTTGTAGTTTTCCATCATTTTAAGCACTCATGCTATCCCAAACTAAGACGATCAAACATCTAGTAAGATTCAGCAAATTTTACCGCTTCGCTTAAGTACTCAAGAATAGAAACTCCTAAAAGGAATCAATCAATTGCCAACTTGACAAGGCTGTATGGGATGTCAAAACAATGAAGATGAATTACGAAGAGATGTTGAAGCGTGCACGTTCGCAACTTCCACCTGAAGTGCTTGAACACAAACGATTCGATATTCCTAAACCTCGCTGCCATGTTATTGGCATGCGAACAATTTTTCGAAACTACAAAGAAATATGTGATACCCTAAACAGAGACCCACACCATTTGCTAAAGTTTCTTTCCAGAGAGATGGCCACCGCTGGAACCACAGATAGGTCACGAGTGGTTTTCCAAGGGAGATTTAGCTATGACACCTTTGAGCGACTCATCAAGAGATACGTTGACGAATTCGTTATATGTCCAGTGTGTAAACGACCAGATACGAAAATAATTAAAGAGAAACGCCTCTATTTCTTAATATGTGAGGCATGTGGAGCAAAGTCATCTACAAGACCAGTATAAAGTGCTCAGATTGGAAGTCTACGTGAACGTGCAGAGACGCGGACAATATACGCTTCTGGCCACATGCGACGTCGAACTGCTAGGAAAAATCCTAAACGACGGAAAAGTTGTCTTTGAGGTACGAAAAGAGTTTTACGAGGGACCAAAAATGAGTGTAGAGGAAGCTGTCGACCTCATGAGGCAATCCACTATGGTGAACATGATTGGACGAAATATCGTTAAGAAAGCAATAGAAAATGGCTTGATTCATCCAGAGGCGGTTTTAGAGATCTCAGGCATCCCACACGCACAGATTATTAAAATATGATAAATGTTCTCTTAACCTATTTAAGCAACGTTCCTCTCCTTTTTTAAAGAAGTCTTTGAGGTAGCTTGTTGGGAAAAAAGAAAATCATCAGCGAAGAAGAAATCAAAGATAGGGTGCTTCCAGTCGCGAACGATGTGCTCGGCATAGCTACGCGACTGTTAGGTTTTGACAGAGTTTTGATGAAATGTCAAGATGGTCATGAACGCCTCTGTAGACTTCGCGGTAAAATGAAGAGGAGAGTTTGGATAAGAATAGGGGGCGTAGTCCTCGTTTCTCCGTGGGATTTCCAATCTCACAAACGTGGTGACGTTATTTGGCGTTACAAAAAATCTCAGGCCGAATGGCTTCGAAAGAACGGATATCTTTCTATTTAATGAGGAGGGCTACAATGTCTTTTCGAAGAAAGGTGGATAAGAAGCTACTGCGCAAGGAGAAGATGTATGAAATCAAGAGGTTGATGAGAGAAAAAAGGAGCGAGGAACTCGAGGTTTTGGAAGAAGTTTTTGACCGCTCTACGCTCATGACTATCTACGACTTTCTAAACAAGGGAACAATCGACGAGATACATGGTGTTGTGAAAGCTGGAAAGGAGGCTCGAATCTACTGGGGAAGAGATTCGGATGGAGAAGAACTCGCGATCAAAATTTACCTAACTATTTCATCTGAGTTCAAGAAGGGCATGCTTCCCTACATCGATGGTGACCCACGCTTCGCCCATGTTCGGAGAAACTCGCGGTCCCTCGTCTATGCTTGGGCTCGGAAAGAATTCAAAAACTTGCGGTGTGCGCGCGAGGCTGGAGTCAAGGTTCCTAAACCCATCGCTGTCAGCAAAAACGTGCTCATCATGGAGTTTATCGGGAAAAACGGGGTCGGTGCTCCTGTCATGAAGGAAGTCCCTCCCCAGAGTCCAGAACGAGTTTACCGACGGCTACTAGCCTACGTAAAGAAAATGTATCATAAGGCTGAACTGGTGCACGCAGACCTAAGCGAATACAACGTTATGATGTGGAAGAACAAGCCCGTTCTGTTCGATGTTTCACAAGCGGTGTCCCGCAAACATCCCATGGCTCACCAATTTCTACGAAGAGACTTAGAAAACCTCTACCGATACTTCAAAAAACTAGATGTAGATGTACTATCCGTAGATGAAATGTACAGGAGGGTTGTGAATGGCAAGCGCTAGCACCTTCATGAAAATTCCGCGAGAACGCATAGGAGCACTTGTAGGTCCAAACGGTCGCGTGAAAGAAGTTATCGAGAAGAAACTCTTGGTTGGTCTTGAAGTTGACAGTGAAACAGGTGACATCAAAATAGTACTAACGCCCACTGCACAAGACCCGTCTCTTCTCTTCAGAGCCAAAGAAGTGATTACCGCAATTGGCAGAGGCTTTTCACCGGAACGTGCGTTTAGGCTGATTGAAGAAGACGAAGTCGTGTTGGAAGTCATTGATTTACGGGAGATTGTCGGCAAATCTCAGTCTGACATGAAGCGACTAAAAGGGAGAATTATTGGAAAGGAGGGAAAAACCCGAAGGATCATTGAAGAGTTGACTGAAGCTAGCGTTTCTGTGTTTGGGCACACCATTTCTATCATTGGGGACATGGAACAGGCTGAAGCGGCGAGGGAGGCGATCCAGATGTTCCTCAGGGGAAGCCAACATCGTACGGTGTACCGATTTCTGCATAGAAAGAGAAGAGAACTGAAGAAAAAGAAGATGGAACTCTGGGAGCCGCCACATGAGAAATTAGAAGCGTGAGTGAAAAGAGCCTCTATTCTCTTCGATACATCATTTGTTATCATTCAATAGCTCAGAGTCAAAAGAATTATGTAAATTCTAATTTTTTGTGTGCTTTTTGTGAATCTCTTTCAATTCTTCAGTCACCAGTTGTTTCTAATGCGGTTAAATTAAAATGTAGGAAATGGTATTTTGAAGAGGATGATGTGTGTAACCGTAAAAAAACTTGAGGAGTTATAGGAGGTTGGATGGGTGGCACAAACTTTTGAAGAAATCAGTGCCGCTGACTTCTTCTACCGCAACCGAGACATAGCTGGTTTCACCAATCCAGCAAGGGCAGTCTTCTCATCTATGAGAGAACTTGTAGAAAACGCCCTTGACGCCTCCGACCTATCCAGCGTATCTCCAGACATATACATCCGACTGTCTCAAGAGGATGAGGCAGAACCTGATGAAATCGCCGTTTATACGTTAAGAATAGAAGACAACGGTTCGGGCATTCCACCGCGTCACATACCCTCTGCATTCGGCCAGGTTTTGTTCGGTTCAAAATACAAGTTAAAACAGGCAAGAGGCACATTCGGCCTCGGAGGAACCATGGCAATACTCTACGGCCAAATTACCACACACAAACCTGTCTACGTTGCCTCAAGCACCGGCACATCAAAAATTTACAAATATAAATTAATGATAGACATCCAAAGAAACCGCCCCCTCATTTTAGACCGCAAAATCCAGATAAACAAAGACAAATGGCACGGAACAATCGTGGAATTTTGGCTAGAAGGAGACTATTTCAGAGCTATGCCAAAAATCTTGGAATATTTGAAACAGACAGCGTTGGTGACACCGTACGCAAATATAACTTTCATCGACCCTAAAGGACGCTTATACAAGTTCACCCGCGTCACAACGAAGATGCCACTGCCACCCAAAGAAACATTACCTCATCCATATGGAGTGGATGTGGAAACTATTCAACGCCTTATACGAATTACTCCGTGCCGAAACATGCTAGACTTCACGAAAACACATTTCCATAGGGTCGGCGAGAACATCGCGCATCACTTTTTAGAGTTTGCTGGAATAAGCGAGAGAAAAAATCCAAAAAAATTGAAGCCCCATGAGATCGTGAGGTTTGTACGAATGATAAAGAGGTTTAAGGGCTTCCTTCCCCCAGATGCGAGTTGCTTGTCTCCGTTAGGTGAAGAACTGTTAAAGGCAGGGATTCTTAAAGAATTGAAACCAGAGTTCACTGCAGTTTTTCAACGTAAACCCTCAACTTATTCTGGTCATCCTTTCATTGTGGAGACGGCGATAGTGTATGGCGGAGATGTACCGAAGAAGGATTACTTTCCTGTGTATCGATTTGCTAACAGGATTCCATTGTTATATGATGAAGCTAGTGACGTTTCAGTAAAAGTCATAAGATCCATCAACTGGCGAAGATACAAAGTTTTACCTGACATGCCCATTGCTATTCTAGTACATGTGTGTAGCACGAAGGTTCCCTACAAAACTGTAGGCAAAGAGTTCATAGCAGATAGACAAGAAGTGAAGAGGGAAATCTTGAATGGTATCCGCGAGGTGGCCCGCCAACTACAACGTTTTTTGACCAAGCAAGAACACGTTGAAAAAGAAAGGAGGCGACTATCCGTCTTTTCTAAGTATTTGCCCAAGATCGCTCGGTTCTCCACGGAACTAGCTGGGAAAGAAAAAACACCTGACATTAAAAAATTGTTAAGGACTGTGAGAAAACTTGAAGAAGAAAAAAAATGAAAGTTCAGTTACGGAGAAGCGAAAGAAAGTTCTAGCTGGTTTGGAAAACTTTGGAATGAAGCTCTATGACCAGATGGAAGAAGGCGTTTTCCCTTGGATTAAGATGCCAAGCCGATCCATCGAAAACATCTTTTACAGTCAAGAGGTTCGGCAATACATTTTAGGAGACAAAACTGTACGTAGAAGTTCTCGGAATATACGTCACATTCGTCCTCTTACGCGGCTGGTTTGGGCTGCCCGTTTTGTCCATGAACTTACGCAACATCGGAAGACTTCTACTCTTCGTGATGTGTATTATTCGGCGCAGGCATATGACATGTCGTTCAAGGACCAACCGGAATCCAACAATATCATAACTGACCTTGAAACCGTGGCCGGTCTCTCCCGAGAGGATTTTAACGTTTTTCCTGAAGAACGTTCAGCCATCTTCGGCGACTTAACCATCGAATACACAGTTCCCGGCTATGAAGGTAGACAACTAAATTTAACATCGCATCCCGACGGAATGATGATAGGCCCAGCGCTTACTTCTGCCAATTTTGTCAAAACCGGCGCAGACATGGTTATAGCTATCGAGAAAGGAGGCTTATTCACACGTTTCATAGAGGAGGCGGTTCACAAAAAATTCAATGCACTCCTTGTGCTTACGGCAGGTCAGGCCCCCCGTGCTACAAGACATTTTATTCATAGACTAAACAAAGAGTTAGACCTCCCAGTACACATATTCACTGACGGCGACCCGTGGGGAATGCACATTGCAATGGTTATTATTTCAGGATCGGCGAACGCAGCCCATCTCAGAGAGTTGACTACGCCTGATGCCACTTGGAGCGGTATGTGGGCAACCGATATCGTGGATTATAAGCTACCGAGTGATGTGTTGACCAGCATAGACATCAAACGCCTCCACGAGCTGCAGAGGGACCCACGTTATAAAGGAAAGCTTTGGCAAAGAGAGGTGAAGAAATTTTTGAAGATCAAGAAGAAGGCAGAGCAAGAAGCTTTCAGCAGATACGGATTAACATACATTGTTGATGAATATCTGCCTGCGAAGCTGGAAGAGACTAGCTGATTTAATCTCCGTAAAGCGCCCTACTTATCGGTATTTTAATAAGGTTAAAATAACGCTTTCACAACCTAAAGTAAGCCTAGAATAGAGGGTAGGACATGAGCGAAGAGGTTGGTTCCGGATTAACTATAGCCGAGAAACTCTCTGGGTTAATAGCCATCCTCATAGGGGCGATAATCATCTATTTTACGTATACTAGTCCCCCTTCGGGATATGTTAAGCCTTTCTCTGGCATCTTTTTAGTCGCTGGCTTTGTATTAATAGTGGTTGGCATTGTTTTAGTGTTGGCAAGGGCTGAATAGATATAATTTTGGCGCCGCCGGACGGATTCGGACCGTCGACCAACTGGTTAACAGCTTCAACCTCTGATATAGACTCTATCAAAGTCAGTTGCTCTACCTAACTGAGCTTTCGCCCACGTTTGTGTTGCGTGTACGGCGGCTTGATTTTTCAGCGGCACCGTTTAATTTGACACTTTGTAGCGATATTTAAAGTTTGGTTGCAGAGATGCCGAACTTCAGATGCGCACGCATAATATACAAGTGGTTCCTTTAGCGGAAGAGGGATTAGAAAACCTTTTGATGTTAAAGAACTATTCAATTAACCAAAGGAGGTATCATCATGAGTTGGGGAATTAAAAACCGTTTGGCACGGCTAATACAACCTGATGGCCATTGCTTGTTTTTGCCTATAGATCACGGATATTTTCAAGGACCTACCACAAAATTAGAAAAGCCAGGCGAAACTGTCAAACCACTTCTCCCTTATTGCGACGCGATTTTTGTCACGAGAGGCGTACTGCGTTCATGTATAGACCCGAATAGTAAAACACCCATCATTCTAAGAGTATCTGGGGGTACGAGTATTGTTGGAGAAGATCTGGCCAATGAAGGAATAATCACATCTTTAAAAGAAGCTCTACGTCTTAATGCGTCAGCCGTAGGTCTTTCTATCTTTGTTGGCAGCAAATATGAACATCAGACATTATTAAATCTTGCAAGACTCGTTGATGAGGCTGAAGAATATGGAATTCCTGTAATGGCGGTTACTGCCGTAGGTAAGGAGTTGGGAAAAAGAGAAGCCCGTTATCTTGCTTTATCCTGTAGAATTGCTGCTGAACTGGGTGCCAGAGTAGTGAAAACTTACTGGTGTGAAAACTTTGAAAAGGTTGTAGAGGGCTGCCCTGTTCCAGTCGTTATGGCGGGTGGACCTAAAGTAGACACGGAACTTGAGGTATTTGAATTTGTTTATGATGGTATTCAGAAGGGTGCTATAGGTGTAAACTTAGGAAGAAACGTTTGGAAAAATGATTATCCAATTGCAATGATCAAGTCTATAAGAGCAGTAGTTCATGAAAATGCCACTGCAAAAGAAGCAAATGAATTGTTTGAGAGTCTCAAGAAAGAAGAAACAGGGTAGTTGCTGGTATCATGCGAGTAGCGATGTATTACAACAATAAGGACATTAGAATAGAGGAGATGCCAAAACCGAAAATTGGTCCCAATGAATTGCTGGTAAAAACTATGGCCTGTGGCATCTGTGGCAGCGATGTGATGGAGTGGTATCGCATCAAAAAGGCGCCGAGAGTCCTAGGACATGAGATGACTGGCGAAATTGGAGAAATTGGAGATAATGTGAAAGATTTCAAAGTTGGGGATAGAGTTTTTGTATCCCACCATGTTCCCTGTAATAAGTGCCTATATTGTTTAGACGGTCAACATACTGTATGCGAAACTCTACACAATACGAACCTTGATCCTGGCGGGTTCTCTGAATTTGTTCGTGTGCCAAAGATAAATGTTGAATATGGAACGTTTCTGTTACCTAATGAAATATCTTTCGAGGATGGAACTTTTATCGAGCCTTTAGGCTGTGTTATAAGAGGGCAAAGAAGAGCAAGCATAAAATCAAATCATACTATCCTCGTCATAGGCAGCGGTATCTCCGGATTACTTCACATAAAGCTTGCCCGTGCTAAAGGCGTTGAAAGAGTGATTGCAACCGATATCAATGAATACCATATGAATGCGGCAAAGAAATTTGGAGCAGACGATGTGATCAATGCTAGAGATGATGTACCCGCCCGTGTAAAAGAAGCTAACAAAGGTAGACTCGCTGATCGTATTGTTGTCTGCACAGGAGCTGTATCAGCTATCAAACAGGCTTTGAAATCTATAGATGCTGGAGGCACTATTCTTTTCTTTGCTCCTACTAAGCCTGGAGTCGATATTTCTCTATCCTTCAATGAGTTTTGGAGTAATCAGATAACTTTAACGACTACCTATGCCGCTGCTCCTAATGATCTTGAAAAAGCGATAGAATTGATTCGTTCTCGCAAAGTGAATGTACATGACATGATAACACATCGATTGAGTTTAGCAGAAATAAGTAAGGGCTTCCAGCTTGTTGCAGATGCAAATGAGTCTATCAAAGTGATAATAAAACCACGGAAAGAGATTGAGTTCGATTGATGCTAGTATGAATGGAGACTCATCGTATCCACGTATAACGTCGAAACTTGGAAATTCCATTGTCTAACTGCTTCCTTCCATTCGGTCGAAACAGCAAAGAAAGGATAGTCGTTCTTCTGTGCAGATTCTTTTTCAGTTTATTTAAAAGAGGCAATGATTCTTTCCGCAATCAATTTAGCTGCTGACTTCTGAGCCTCTTTGGTTTGGGCTCCTATGTGGGCGGTGCAAATAACATTGGGCAGTTTTATCAGCGTTGTGTCTCTTGGCGGTTCTACCTCATAGACATCTAACGCGGCATGCATGCATGTCAATGAGAAAGTCTAACTACGAGAAGGTTAAGTGGGTTTTCTTAAAGCATCAATAATCCACCAGAAGTTTCATTTATACGATGCGCTCATACAAACTGTGGGAAAAGCCTTGATGGTTGGCGTCGTTGGAAAACCCAACACCGGCAAGTCCACGTTCTTCTCCGCTGCAACGCTCGTTCCGGTGGAGATTGCAAGTTATCCGTTCACAACCATAAAGCCGAATCGAGGAATAGGCTACATACGAACCCCATGCGCGTGCAAAGAGTTCAATGTAAAAGATAATCCGAAAAACTCCATATGCATAGACGGGATACGGTTAATCCCAGTTGAGCTGATCGACTGCGCTGGTTTGGTGCCGGGTGCGTGGCAGGGAAGAGGGTTAGGAAACCAGTTTTTAGATGAAATTAGGAAGGCAGACGCCCTCATACACATTGTGGACGCAGCTGGAGCAACGGACTCTGAGGGAAAAATGTGCAAGCTGGGGTCTCATGATCCCGCAGAGGACGTACATTTCTTGGAGAAGGAGATGACGATGTGGCTTGCGCAGATATTGAAGAGAGAATGGTCTAAGATCGCTAGAACTGCTGAGTCGGGAACAAAAGATTTGCTCACTCTCCTCGAAGAACGGTTCAGCGGACTAGCCATAAAGAGAACACATGTCATCGAAGCGTTAAGGCAAACTCACCTCAACGCGGAAAAACCCACCCTATGGAGCGACGACGACCTCATCAAGTTTCTTGACGCTTTGAGGAGAATCTCCAAACCTATTCTGATTGCGGCGAACAAAATCGACCTCCCACCAGCGGAGGAAAATGCCAAACGAATGAAAGAGCTGGGCTACCCAGTTATCCAATGCTCCGCAGAAGCAGAACTGGTGCTGAGGAGAGCTGCAGAGAAGAAGCTGATCGACTACAAGCCTGGCGACTGCAATTTTAACGTCATTGAGCCTCAGAAACTGACGGAGGCTCAAAATGAAGCGTTAAAGGTGGTTCAAGAAAAAGTACTGCTGAAATTTGGGTCCACCGGCGTGCAAGAAGCCATCAACATGGCTTTCTTCCGGCTGTTGAACATGATTGTTGTCTATCCAGTGGAGGACCTTGAACATCTTAGCGACCATGAGGGCCAAGTGCTTCCAGATGCGTATATGGTTCCTTACGGCACCACCGCGCGCCAACTAGCCTACCTAGTTCACACCGAGTTGGGAGAAAGTTTCATACATGCAATAGAAGCTCATGAAAGAAAGAGGGTTGGAGAAGACTACGTTTTGAAAGACAGAGACGTATTGTCAATAGTGAGCGCGAAAAAGAGGGGTTAATTCCCTAAGCTCTTTGGCAACGCCGCAAATATGACTGTCTTCTGTATTATACTATGTCCAATATATCTAAACTTTCTTTTTTGCAAAAAACTTGTCAAGAATAAGCATTTGTATAAATTCAAGAGTTTGGAAAATTCCTGTTTCTAAATCAAATTTCCGTGGTCTAAGCCTCATTTTTCAGCTATTTTTTGTGAATAAAACGCTACATAGTTTCTTCCACTCTTACTTTGTTGGAGGCGCCTCCTTTTGGAGAGAAGAATTGAAAATGCCCTTTCGAAGCTAGACCCCGGGCTTAAAAGGGTTATAGAACGAATTCAGCCTTGCCAGCCTCATCCTAGATTACCAACCAACTGGCTTCACTGGCAAATCATTGAGAGATACATGGTTCTACGAGAGGTGGAAGTGAATAAAGGTTCTAACGTCTTAGAAATTGGTTGTGGTCCCCATGCCATAGCTACGATTGCCCTTGCCATACTCGTTGGTAAAGGCGGGAGGGTTGTTGCGCTGGATCGCGGAAGATGGGGAAGGTTCTGGGAAATCATTAAGGAGAGTGATCTGGAATCTAGGGTAATCCCTGTCGAGGAGGATGCTAGGAAACTTTCCTTTCCCTACTCGTGTTTTGATCTGGTTGTCTGTCTTCATGGAATACGAAGCTTTGCGAATCGCTTCGCGGTTGTTGCTACTGTTAATGAGATGCTGAGAGTAACCAAAGAAAGAATCTTTCTCGCCGAAAGCCCACCAATAGCAGGGAATTCAGCTCAGCAAGCTCATTTGACAATGTATAATCTGAGAAGACAAATATTCCTCGCTCTAGGCCATGCAGACTGGGGAGACATGCCTTACTTCCCACCTGAAGAGACAAAAAATATCGTCGAAGAAGCTGGCGCAACAAAAACTGAGGTGAAACTTATAGATGTGGACATGCCTCATCACCTCGCATATTTCCCACCAAAGTACATAGAAAAAATTAAAGATGAAAAAGCGCGAGAAGACTTGAAGAAGAAATGGAAGAAAGCTTTACAAATGCTGGAGAAATACGGAGAGGAACATCCGTCAGTAGTCATAGTAAACGCATGGAAATCCTAACGTAATGCAATGTCACTTTGCCGAAACAATCGTAAACAACACGTCACGCCAAATGTCTAATCAGCTTTATTGTATCATTCTCCACTTTGGCGAGGTCTTGTGAATTGGGCCGTCCTCGTATATCTCCGAGTTTGCCCTTTATACTGAACAGTTCGTGTCCATGAAATTCACCTACGATATACCATTCTGCTTTCACATCGAACCCAAGATGTTCAAAAAATTGACGCATATATTTTCCAACGGGAATTGCTTCATCTATTCCTGTATGTGGTCCGGAGTAGGTGCAGAACACAACGGCGTTCTTACCAAGAATTTTAGGAGCACATGGTTTGATGAATCCCCGCCGTGCGTATTCCCTCATCTTCTTTTTAACGAATTTTAGAACAGATTCGGCTGGAAGCCATCCATGTGAAGGTGAGCCCAGAAAGATTAGGTCATAATCGTAAAGCTCCTCTTCTCCCGCTTCTTCAACCCTCTTGATTGTTGGCTTTAGGCCTTCCTTCTCCATTCCTTTTCGAATAGCGTGTGCAACCTTCTCCGTGTTCCCTGTTCCTGACCAATAAATAATTAGTGCACAAAGTTTCTGGGAATTCAGGGCGTTTCCTTCCTATAATCAATGCCTTAGCTTACAATGAGCCTCTTCTAGCCAGCCAGCTCTGATATTTCCTTTTCGGTCATGCGATGTATACGGCTTTATGTCCACAATCGGTGTGCCGTCTAGCATGTCGACTCCTCTAACCTTCAATATGTTTCCTTTTCTTTCCAAAAGTTCTACAACAGTGAAACCTATAGGGTTAGGTCTATTAGGATGTCTTGTGGCAAAAACGCCGCGTAAGCCTTTGTACCAAAGAGGTTTTACATGAAGCGAATAACCTTTAGACTTATGAAATATCCACAAGATTATGAGATGGGAGAATCCTTCAACATCCTTTAAACCTTCCTCGAATTCTTTAGAAACTCCAATCTCACAAACCGTAGAACTGACTCGATGCAACACATCTTCCTTACTTTTGTAAGGAGAATGCACTACCCCTATCGGCTTAAGTTCTAACTTCACTCCTACGTACCCCTCTATAGACTAGACCACACGCATATTCTACTGGCCAAAACGCCTCTTCCGCCTCTGATAGGTCCGAACAGCCCGCAAAAGATCGATACGCCGAAACTTAGGCCAATACACATCTAAGAAACAAAGTTCACTATACGCACACTGCCACAGCAAAAAACCACTCAGTCGTTCCTCCCCAGAAGTTCGAATAATCAGATCCGGATCCTGTTTAGGCATATGAGCCGTATACAAATACTGCTCAAAAACCTCTTCATCAATCTCGTCAGAATCCATGTCTCCCTTCTTCACTTTCTGAGCGATCTTTCTCGTTGCATCCACGATCTCAGCTCTTCCACCATAAGCCAAAGCTATATTCAAAAAATGCTCATCATAACCTTTCGTAGCCTTCTCTACCCGTCTAATTATCTCTTGGAGCTTCTTCGGCAAAAGACCGATCCTACCTATAACCTTAACTCGAACCTTTTGTTCATGAATACGTTTGTTTGTGAGAATTTCACTCAATTTTTCCTCAGCTAACTGCAGGATTTCACCCACTTCTTGTAAAGAGCGTTGAAAATTTTCGGTTGAAAACGCGTAAAGAGTAATCGATTTTACATCCAAATCCAAGCACCAGTCTAATAACCCTTCAACCTTCTCGGCGCCGTACTGATGGCCAAACAAAGGATTTAACGACGACTCAGAAGCCCATCGACGATTTCCATCTAATATAATAGCGATGTGTTCAGGCTTCATACCATTCTTCACCTGCTGCCAGAGCCACTTCTCGTAAGCCTTATACACGCCGAGTAGAGACAACAACGTCTGCAGCATTATCTAACCTCGAATCTTGCAGCCCTAAGCGCATGCGCACACAAACAGTGACGTTCTGAGGGTAAGTGCTTGATAGTTTCTCTTAAAATTTGCTGAATAACTGGATTTTTCTTTTCTGCTACCTTAGCCACTTCATCAGCGGTTAACTGTTGTTGCATCCCCGCCGCCATGTTCGAAACAAAACATATGGTTGCGTAACACATTTCCAGCTCACGCGCAAGCATAGCTTCTGGCGCGCCCGTCATACCGACAATGTCACAGCTCAACCGTCTAAACATTTCAATCTCTGCAGGAGTTTCGTAACGGGGGCCCTCCGTGCAAACCAGAACAGCGCGATCCGATACTCGTGCACCTTTTTCCTTAGCCATTTTAATCAAAAGCGCACGAATCGTCGGACAGTACAACCGAGACATGTCCACGTGTGTAACAGGGGCGTCGTCGTAGAAGGTAAGCTGTCTGAGTTTAGTGAAGTCAACCAAATCATGTGGAACAACCAAGTCGCCTGGTTCAAAATCGGATTTTATGGCTCCAACCGCGTTTGTCGCAACGACTTGTTTGACACCAATTTTGTATAAAGCAAAGACGTTTGCTCGATAATTCACCTTGTGTGGAGGAACAGAGTGATGGATGCCGTGGCGAGGCAGAAACGCAACGGGTTTTCCGTTAACTTGACCTAGGAATATGGGAGGTGGGAGTCCGTAAGGGGTTCCAACTCGAATCTGCTCGGCGTCCTTCAACAAAGCTTCTAAACCAGTTCCGCCGATTATTGCCACATCAGCCTTCGCTAAACTCTTCAATTTCTTCTTTCTTCTCCCTGAAAAAACGAGCATATTTTCTATGCAGCAAAAAGGTGGCTAAGACGGCAGCCACGGTCAAAGGTATGCCAATAATAATAGTGGCTACAAGCCCTACTGTGTAAGTTTCTGCCTGTTCAGGATAAATAAGAATCTGTGATGCTTGGTAAAACATTGGCCACGACCATGCAACCGCAACCACAATGACAATGGTGCGCCACAGCCGAGGGTCATGCTCGAAATACCAGCGGATTGCCCTACCAGAAAGCAAGACACAGATGCCAACTATTATAAGAGCTATAGATCCTGAAATAAACCATCCTATTAGGCTGGGAAGTAAAGCGATCCATTGACCAAAATCTACTGGAGGTTGGAGTATCGAATTTGCAGCGTTGACTCCACCCAGATAGCAACCGACGAGACCTAACAAAACCCCAGCGACTGTAGAATAATTTGCTATTTGTATTGGAAGGGGTGGTGGAGAATATTCTCGAACGAATCTGTAGAACTTCAGTGCTGCTTTGTCAATTCTGAATCCTTTTATGAGAAGGAATGCGCCACAAACAATGAGAAAGGCTATTCCTGTATATCTTATCCAACCAGTTATGTATAGAATGCCTAAGATTATCATTAAAATTCCGGGTAAGCCAAGCAAAATCCGAGAATAACGTGGGTTCTCCCAAATCATTTTTAAATATCGAGAAAAAACTGCTGCTGTTTCTTCGATTGATTCACTATGCGTTACCACGATCCTTCGAACCGAGGTCACAGGCACCCGAGATTGAACTAACGGTAAAATCGCCTCATCACCGAAACCGTCGGTGACGAGGATAACGTCGCTTGCTGGAAAGCTTTCTAGCACTTCGGTGAGTTCAGATACGAGTTTTCTATCTGCTCCGACTCCACCCAGTTCGGAACCTGCTATAGTTGCAATTTGATGGTTCTCAGATGGTTTGCTCCCTTTTTTTAGATGGTCGTAGATTCGAACTGCTTCAAACATGGCGTTGGCATCTGGCTCCTCAGGATCCCGCAGAGCGAGGCTGACAGCTGCATCTATGTTTTCCTTTCTTCCAAGAACTGGTGTCTTTATCCTTCCTTTCACGCCCAGATCGTCATCTCTGTCAACGCAAAGGACGAGAATGCGTTCCGACTCTTTTTTTGTGGGCTTTGGCATCGCCTTCCGCTCGTTCATTTGCTAAATCTTTATCGTTTAACTTTTTGTCTTCCATCCTTCTTTAAAGTTCCGTAAATTGTGCACATGCAGAATTTTAAGAATCATAAATCCCCTTGTCAGTGAGAACCTTAAATTCCTGCCACGTTAACTTCTCACCACGTTTTAACTTTTCTAACGCTCTTTCTTCCAACTCTTTACGCAGTTCAAGTTGGCGTTTAGCTTCCATCTTCTCTTCTATCTGATGTAGCTCTTGTTTGAGAGATTTGATCTGACATGAAAATTCTATGTATTTTTGATGAGGATGTTGCGCTTTCTGTTTGGTCTCCAAAAATTTTTGATGCATATCATCTGCATCAGTTTGAAGGGTGCAAGTTTCATTCCGTGTATCGAGCATTTCTTCATGAAGCTTTTGACTTTGCCTAGCGAGTTTCGAGAGCTTTTCATGGCAAATATTTGCCTCAGTTTCAAGCGTTTTCTCTCCAGTTTGAAGCTCGGTGAGTTTTTCTCGTAGTTTCTGCATTTTTTTGTAAACTACCAATTTGTTCTCAAGCACTCGCACTTGATCAACCAACAACTTTTCCTCTTCTAGGGAGAGAGAACTAGTTTGAATCTTCCACTCAAGTTTTTCGATTTCTCTCTGTATGTTTTCCATGCTTTGAGAAGGCTTTTTTCTTACGAATTCTCTTATTTTTTCCCCTAGTCTCATGATTTGAACATGCTTTTGTTTACGTTTCACTCTTGTTTTTTCACGGTGGCTTTTGAGCTCTTGAACCTGCTCGTTTAATGCGTCACGTCTCTGTTTAAGGTCAGCGGCTTCTTGGCACAACTTTTTAATCTGTCTATGTATAGCGTTTCTTTTTTCAGCCCACTCTTTTGCTTCAGAGTATAGTCTATCGAGTTCTTTCTCAAGCGGGTCGAGTTCTTGGTTTAGTTCCGCGATCTTTTGTTTGAGGGGTTCAGACACGTTTTTTTCTTCCTATGCTTGGTTTGGCCCGTTCAAGGATTTTTGGAATCAAGTTGTTTCCTTTTGTTGATGAAAAGAGCAGGAGATCCCAGTTCTCTTTGATTTGTCGACGGGTTACGCTGTGGTTTTGCACCTCATGCATGCAGAGAATACTTCGTGCTCGGGATGGTTAGAACTCTTATTCCAGTATGATTCTTGCATCGACCGTTTTCGCACCTTTTTCGTAGACCATGACGGGGTTCAGATCAAGTTCTTTGATTTCCAGATGATCCATTACCAGTCTTGAGGTATTTAGCAAAATGCTTACGATGGCATCGATGTCTACGGAGGGTTGACCACGATAGCCTTTGAGAATTGGATATGCTTTTACTTCGGTGATCATCTCTTGGGCGTCTTGTCTAGTGATAGGTGCTATTCTAAACGTTACGTCTTTGAGAACCTCAACAAAGATTCCGCCGAGTCCGAACATCAGAGCTGGGCCAAACTGGGGGTCCTTTGTTGCTCCAACGATGACCTCGGTTGATTGAGGGGCCATCTCTTGAACGAGAATGCCTATAATCTTGGTGTCTGCCTTGTGTTTCTTCACATTTTCCAAGATTTTCTTGTAACCGTCTTTAACCTCTTGGGTGCTGTTCAAATCAAGGATAACGCCGCCTACATCAAACTTGTGAATAACGTCGGGAGAGACAATCTTGAGAACCACGGGATAACCTATTTCTTTGGCAAATTTCGCGGCTTCGTCAACGTTTTTTGCCACTTTGAACTTCGTTATGGGTATTCCATACTCTCTGCATACCGTTTTGGCTTCTGGTTCAAGTAGATAATTTCTCCTCTCTTCACGAGCCTTCTTAAATATCTGAGGAACTTTTCTCAATGAATTCAACAACCTTCGTTGCAGAAATCTACACTGCTTCTATCTTTCTAACTTTTCGTGTATTTTAACCTTAAGCATTTTCTAGTTCGTTTCAAAAATCAAAGACGCAATGACATTTAGCATGGAAATGGTGTCATCGTTTTTCTCGTTCGAGTTGGCGTACTCGTGTTTCAATGTATTCCGTGACTTGTTCTTGGTTCATTTTCTGGGCTTTGTGTTGTCTGTCAAGATGATCTTCGACCGTGGCCAGCATCTTGTCTATGTCGAAGGGTTTAATGATATAGGCGTCTGCTCCCTTGTTCAGGGCTTCGACGGCGTTTTGTAGAGACGGGTATCCGGTGATCATGATT
>Ga0209986_10002115_pt1 | contig 18440 bp, 18 predicted proteins | sample BlataG_FD_183168 | JGI IMG/M metagenome (GOLD analysis project Ga0209986, IMG submission 183168) | Deep subsurface microbial communities from Black Sea to uncover new lineages of life (NeLLi) - Black_00105 metaG (SPAdes) (version 2) | ecosystem: Environmental > Aquatic > Marine > Oceanic >... | reverse complement strand
ATAACACAATCCATCAAGCATTTGACTTAGTTATTAAGAAATCACCAATTCCATGGATTCATATTGCAGATTCAGTTATTGATGAAGCAAAAAACAAGAATTATAAGTGCCTTGGTGTTTTAGGAACGCGATTTTTAATGGAAGGTTCTGTTTATTCAACTAAATTTGCTAGTGCTGGTATTGATTACAAGATACCCAAAATGAAAGACAAAAACAAAATCAATAACATTATTTTTAACGAGTTAGTTTATGGTAATTTTGTAGCAGATTCTCGCAATTATTTTAAAAAGGTTATTGATAAGTTGAAAAATGAGGGATGTGATGCTATTGTTCTTGGTTGTACAGAGATACCATTATTGATAAACAAAAAAGACTCTTCGTTACCAACATTAGATTCTACAAGACTTTTAGCAAGGGCTGCATTGAGAAGAGCAATAAGTACAACACCATATTAAGAGAAATTACATTACTTAAAAGCATTTTTCACTATTAATTATTCAACTAATAACTTTAATAATTTTAAATACATTGAAAATTAAATTAAATTTTAAATCTACAATGAGTATAATAAATAAAAATATTAACTTAAAGAGAAGAAAGATGTTTCAACAAATTAGATGATAAGGGTTCAGATTGGGATTTAATGAAAAAAGCCACTACCTGGTGTTTAAAGGAAAATTAATAATCTTATATGAATATTTGATTTGCTTAAAATTTTAAAAATGGAGGTATTATGTTTGATAAAATGCGGACAATTCTCAGCAAAGTTAATGCAGATTACAGTGATGTCCGATATGAAATAAAAAAAGAAACTGTAATTTCTTTTAATGGAAAAGAACTGACAAAGATTGGTTCTAATTCTACCGATGGATATGTTTTAAGGGTTTTAAAGAATGGTGGATTGTCTTCTGTTGTTTTTACAAAAGAAAATGATAGTGAGAAAGCTGTAAATACTGCTATGGAAAATGCACAATTAATTGCAAAAAACATAGAAAAACCTATTGAATTTGCTCAGACAGAGGTAGTTAGGGATACTTTTATTCCAGAATTAAAGGAGGATCCCAGGAAAATTTCTATGGCTGAGAAACTTGAACTTGTTCAGAAGTATAATGATATTCCACTTGGTTATGAAAAAATAGCCACAACAAATGTAGATTATGAAGAGGTGATTAGAGAAAAATATTTTATAAGTACTGAAGGAGCTGAAATAAGAGAGGATCTTATAACAACAAGATTGTTAGGTGAGATTATAAGCAAGGATGGAAATTTAGTTCAGAATGTAAGAGTTCGTGCGGGTGGAAGTAATGGGTTTTCAACTATTCGAGATCAGGAAAGCAATTTTGAAGAGAGAACTGCTATTGCACTCAATCTTTTAAAAGCAAAACCTGTTGAAGCAGGGGTGTATAATTGTATTTTAAATCCAGATATGGCAGGGGTATTTACTCATGAAGCTTTTGGACATTTTTCTGAAGCAGATATAATAGAAACTCTTCCAGCTATGCGTGAAAAGATGAAGATTGGGAATAAATTAGGTAATGATGTTTTAAATATTATAGATAATGCCTTATTACCTGACCAACTTGGGTTTTATAAATATGATGATGAAGGAGTAAAAGTTCGTACAACACAACTTATGAAAAATGGAATTTTAATAGGTAGACTGCACTCAAGAAGAACTGCTGCTGAATTCAAGGAACCAGTCTCAGGACATTGTGTTGCTGAGGATTACCGTTATTCTCCAATAGTTAGAATGGGAAATATTTTTATAGAACCAGGTAAAAATAATTTTGAAGAACTTTTATCTATGCTTGGGGATGGGTTGTATATTTTGGATGCTAAAGGAGGACAGACAGCTGGAGAGAATTTTACTTTTGGTGCGCAATACGGTTATGTGATAAAAAATGGGAAGTTAGGTGAGATGATACGTGATATAAATATTTCAGGCAATTTATATAAAACATTAAAAGATATTGTTGCAGTAGGAGATGATTTTATTTTATCAAAAGCTGGAGCATGTGGAAAGGGTCAATTAAATATTCGTTCTTGCCATGGTGGTTCACATATCCTTGTTAATAATATTGTAATAGGAGGTTTGTAATGGAAAAATTACTTGAGATGGCAAAAAAAGTTTGTGATAAAGCAGAAGTTTATTCGATTGATTATACATATAATCCTGTTACCTTTGAGGATGCTAAACTACACGATATAGAAAGTAAATTTCAGTCAGGTATTAGCCTGAGAATAATAAAAAATGGTAAGCTTGGATTTGCTTACACAAAAAATCTTATAAATCGTGAAGAAATTTTACAGAATGCCCTTGATTCTATTAAGGGAGAAGTAAAGGCAAACTATGATTTTCCTCTTACAAAAGAGCTGCCTAAGCTCGACACATACGACCCCTCAGTTAAAAATCTGTCTACTACTAAAATGGTGGAGGAATGTGCAAGAGTTTGCGATATTTTGAGGTCCAAAACAGATGGGGAAATTTCAATAACTTCCTCTACTTATATTGAAAACATTCGAATTATAAATAGCAAAGGAACAGATGTTTCTCAAAAAGAGACTTTTTACGGTATATATGTAGGTGTAATATATCCTGGATCCGCTTCTGCTATTTGGCGAATTTTTATAAGTAAAAAATTTGAAAAGTTACCAGACGATATTGTGAATGAGCTAATAGAGCTTTATACACTATCATCTAACGTTGTGGAAACAAAAGGTGGCAAAATGAAAGTGATGTTTATGCCAAATAGTATGCATACTCTTAACGGGAGAATTTTTAGTGGAACAAGTTCTAAAAGTATTTATGAGAAAATCTCACCTGTTGCCGATAAAATTGGAGAAAAAATATTTAATGAAAAAATAACAATCTATGATGATTCATTAAATGATAAATATCCTGGAGCAAGAGCTTTTGACGATGAAGGTGTAAGATGCAAACCGTTAACAATTATAGAGAATGGGATATTAAAAAGTTTCTACTATGACCTGAATTATGCAACTAAACTAAATGCTGAATCTACTGGACATGGGTATAAAGTTCTCCAATGGGGAGGAGAACAGATAACACTAAAACCTATACCTGCGCTTGCTCATATGACTATAAAACCTGGTAAAAAATCCTTCTCAGAATTGGTGAAATCAATTGATAGAGGCATAATTATAGAAGGTGCACTCGGAGCTCACAGTGGTAATATTCCTAATGGAGATTACTCTGTTGGTGTTAATCCTGGATTATATGTTGAAAATGGTGAAATTATAGGTCGTGTAAAAGATGCAATGATAGCAGGTAATATTTATGAAACATTGAAATATGTTATTGATATTGGTGATACATTGCATCCTTCTTTTATAGGTTTGGGTGACTATAATGCATGGGTACCAGCAATATTATTTGATAATTTAAGTGTTGCAACAAAGTACTAAATAGCCGTAACCTTAAATCCTGTATCATGATAGCCCTTTTGATTAAGATGTCTATTTTTAAATTTTAAACTGTATACTTTTAAAATTTATCTAGCACTGTAACCTTAAGTAATTGAAATTAAAAATTGTTTGTTCTAAAGTAAGGTTTAAATTTTCATTGAAATAATTAACCTGAATAAAAGTGATTTGAACGTTTACTCTTAATAGGTGGTAAAAACCATAGAGACCCCAAAATGAACATTATTGAAGTAAAAGATCTAAAACGAATATACTATGCAAAGGTTGGTGTCCTACGACGCAAAGTAAAAGAAGTATTAGCGTTGGATAGCATTAACTTCAGTGTGTCACAAGGAGAGCTATTTGGGCTACTGGGACCAAATGGAGCTGGAAAGACAACAACTGTTAAGATATTAACCACACTGCTCACACCAACAGCAGGACAGGCTTGTGTTTTGGGTTATGATGTTGTTCGAGAAGCGGAACAGATACGACCACGCATTGGCTTCATCTTTGGTGGTGAAAGGGGACTCTACTGGCGATTATCTGGTTATGACAATCTGGTATATTTCGCTAACTTATACCATATTCCACCAGATGTGCAAAAAAAGCGTATCCCTGAACTTATGGAACTAGTAGGGTTAAAAGGACGAGGAAATGAGAAGGTTCAAGGTTACTCACGAGGTATGAAACAGCGTTTGCATATCGCCAGAACTTTACTGCATGACCCCGAAGTTCTCTTTTTAGATGAGCCAACGATGGGTTTAGACCCAGTAGGTGCAAGGGAACTGCGTCAAGCCATAAAGAATTTACAGGTGGAGAAAAAGACCATCTTACTAACTACTCACTATATGTTCGAAGCTGATGCTATGTGTCAGCGTATTGCAGTAATAAATTATGGGAAGATCGTGGCTCTGGACACCCCAACTGGGCTAAAGAATTATGTTCAGGATCTATCGATTGTAGAGATTGAAGTGTTTGGAATTCCGTCTGAAGCGATACAGCGTATACAGACTTTGGAAGGTGTAGATATGGTTTCGATAGAGAACCGAGACCAAAAACAAGCATTACATATTCACTCAAGCGATGGGTCAGGTATTGTAGCACCAGTTGTCAGTACTTTACAGAATATGGGCTTAAGGATAGGTAATGTAGTTGTTCGAGAGCCTTCGCTTGAAGATGCATACGTACGATTGGTCGGAGGTGAAATATAATGCTATCAAAATTACGAGTAGTCTGGACAGTTTTTTACCTGTATCTAAAGCAAATAGCTATAGATGGATTTATTATTTTTACTGTCATTATACAACCACTATTGGTAGCACTGTTAGCAATTTATATGCTTCGGGATACTGAGGGCTTCCAAGCCATTTATGTAATTGTGGGAAGTGCGCTGACTGGGTTATGGAGCGGTACTCTTTTTTTTAATTCTTTCAATGTTCAGGGTGAACGCTGGAGTGGTTGTTTGGAAAACATAGTAGGTAGTCCTACACACTTAAAAACAGTAGTCCTTGGCAAGGCATTAGCTAATATAACAATATCCATCAGCTCAATGATCTTTAGCTATCCAATTGCTGCATTTCTATTTGGTTTTAAACTAACAATTGCTCACCCATCTCTGTTTATAGTGTCACTTATACTAACGATATTAGCGCTTATGTCACTGGGTTTAGTTATTGCTCCTATTTTTTCTCTCAACCCCGGAAACATCTTATGGGTTAATGCATTTGAGTTCCCCATGTACATCGTGGGTGGCTTCCTGTTCCCAGTATTAATGTTGCCTGTTTGGACAACACCTATTAGTTACATTCTATCTCCCTACTGGGCTGCAAGAGCGTTGCATGCAACATCAAGTGGTAATACTCCTCTTAATGACGTGTTCATTAGTTGGGGATTAGTTGTTTTTCTCAGTTTAGTATATTTATACATGTCATCTTGGCTATTCAGAGTACTTTTGCAAAAATCTAGGGAGAAAGCAACATTAGGATTGCAATAAGAGGAGATTTCTATGCGTAGATTGATTACTTCTTTGAGGATATTTGTTAGTGGAGCTTGGTTATCATATATTGCACTTTTCCACTGGACTCATCCAGCCAGCTATATAGCTTCAAAAATTGTCATGCCAATTGCTAGTATGCTATTTTTTTATACTTGGGGATGTCAGCCACTGGACATGATACAGCTCAGTTCTATATTGTAGGGAATGCATTACAAATAGTTGCTGTTAGTGCTATCTACGGAGTGACAATGACTGTAAGCCGTGAGCGTAATATGGGAACACTAATCTACCTGATCGGCTCTCCAGCTAATCGATTGGCTATCTTTATGGGTCGGGCTTTTTTTAATATTCTGGATGGTATGCTTGGTGTGGTGATCGGTTTTATTGTAGGCGGTCTTATAGGGCTGGATTTAACTTCAGCTAATTTGCCTGGTTTGGCAATAACGATATTGATTTCTTCTATCAGCACTTGTGGGCTAGGACTTATGCTTGGTAGTATTAGCTTAACAGCACTTAATGTGATGTTTGTCAACAATACAATTTTCTTTTTACTACTTGTCTTTAGTGGAGCAAATCTACAATTAGACAAGATGCCAGCTTGGATGCAGGTTGTAAGCAAATGGTTACCACTCACTCGAAGTATTCAGTCAGCACGGATGCTGGTAAATGGTGCACCATTAGCTGAAGTATCATTGCTACTAGCAAGCGAATTTGCTATTGGGCTCGCCTATGCATTAGTAGGCTTTATTTTTTTTCGCTGGTTTGAATTTCAGGCAAGAAAGCGAGGAACACTGGAAGCATTCTAAACAGTTTACCAGCTTCCTCCACCGCCTCCACCAAATCCTCCTCCTGAAAATCCACCTCCACCACTAAATCCACTTCTGCCTGAAGCAGCACCTCCTGGAGTTGAAGCAAATGCAGTATCCACATTATTTGTAAGATCACTAATCATATTTGTGAATATAACAGCATTAATAATATCAAAATCACCCTCATACCAGTCTGATGGTCTTTCAAAGATTCCTTCAAACTGTTTAGCCCACTGCTTTTCAACACCTAATGCCATAGCATAGGGTAGGAATTTTTCAAACATCTCAGGACTTTTTTCAGGTGCATTAAAGAACTTCAGTCTATCCTTTTCTGTTACTGTTAGAAATTCCTTAAATCCTAGAATTGCCTCATGTGTCAGCTTACCCTTTCTTGTTTTTCTTGGCATTGCTCTACCAAAAAGACCTATTATAATGGCAGAAATTATATTTATAATTACAAATATACCAGCTAAAATATAGTATCTATTTCTTACACTGTCAGGATTTGTTGGAAAATAATCTTTCTTTACTAAAGTTTCATATGTCACTGATTTTATGCCTGGTAGATTTTCATAGAACTTACCTTTAAGTTCAGATAATCTAACAATTGTTCTTCCAGTTAAAGGTTTTTCTTCAGAAGTTTCTTCTTTTATTATCTTTCCTTTTTTATCAAATATCTTTAGAGTAGATAACATTCCTTCTTCTTGAGTAGTATATTTTTTTTCAGTTATTAAATCCCCGCCTTTATTGAAAATTCTAATAAAATCAAATATTTTTTCCATAAAACCAGGTTTTTTAGTAAAAATAGCATTAAAGAGGTCTCTTTCATGAGATTCTAAATTTTCATCTGCCTCTTTTAACTTGATGAATTCATACTCTCTTTTTGTTTTTAAGAAGCCTTTTTCTTTTATTTCTCTTATCCTCATATAACCTTTTACTGCTAAATCAATAATAGTAGCTGAAATATCTCTTAGATCAGCTCTTTCGTCTATAATGGAACCTATTTCCATAGGGGTTAAATCATCAGGCGGAGAATAGATAGGAATTATTGTTCCTTTTCCAGCCGGGTCTTTTCCGTACTTATTCCAGATAAAAGAAAGGATACCTAATGTTATAAGTGGAATAACGAGTATATAAAGAGCAAGTAATAGTGGAAGGTATTTTTTTAATAAATCACCAATATCTTTTGAATATTTTTTAGGGACTTCTTTTACTATTCCTTTTGGCCAACCCAATACAATTGTTAAACCTTCTCCAGGAGAGAGTACTCTGGTACTTGAAAAGTAAGTTTCAGTTTCACTTAAAATTTCGCTTTCACAATTTTTTTCTTGAGATTTTACTTTACCTGTATAGCATGTTAATTTAATATCACCTGATTTAACTTTTTGTGGAAGTGTTACTTTGCAGGATGCATTGTTTATATTTACAAGCCAATTATTTCCAGTAACATTCCAATACAGTTCATCATGTTCATCAAAATAGTTCAGTGCCCCACTCATTTCGTAAGTGATAATATAGATATTCTTACCTGTAACATATATATCTGGATCACCAATTTTAATGCTTATAAAATCTCCTTTAGTACTGGTATCATATCTATATTTTGATCCAGTTTCATCAACTACGCTTAATACTCTAAAATCGAGTTTATAAATTCCCTCTTCTGTTTTATACCGAATTGGAATATCTCTATATATGCCATGTCTATCTTGAGGACCAAAATCATAAACTATCTTTTCTGTAACTACTATTGAGCCATCACTATTTATTGTTATATTCACATCAAATTCATTTATCTTCTCATCCTGGGCAAGTGCTGAACCAAAAGGAAGAAGAATGGTAACTATGAAGATCGAAATAAAAATGAGTTTAAACTTTACTTTTCCCATTTTTCCTACTTTTATTAAAGATATTATCAGTGTTTATATTTATTGTTGACAGGTTAGATTAACACTTTTAATATTTTATTCTTTAAAAATATAATATTATTTTGTCATTGCGATGGACAAAGTTAAGAAGACAAATAAAATATTAGTCTGTCATTGCGAGCCACGAGAAGTGGCGTGGCAATCTCTCTCGGAACAGGCTGTGCAATCTCTAATCAATATTTTTAAAATTTAGAATTCTACTTTTACAGCTTCTCTTTCTTCTGGTCTTTCAACCTCAAACATTTCTCTCTTTGGAAATTTTCCACTAAAGAGTGCTGTTACTAAAGTGTTTGGAAATACTTCTCTCGTAGTGTTGAAATCTCTTACTACACCATTATAGTAACGCCTTGAAGATTCTATCTTGTTTTCTGTTTCTTCCAAGTCATCTTGAAGGGATAGGAAATTCTGATTTGCCTTTAATTCGGGATAATTTTCTGCTACAGCGAACAGTGTTTTCAGTGTGGAGGTAAGACCACTTTCAGCTTCTGCTCTTTCTGCTGGATTGCCTGCTCCCATAGCAACTGATCTTGCTTTTGTTACTTCCTCAAAAACAGATTTTTCGTGAGAAGCATAACCTTTCACAGTCTCTACAAGATTTCCGATTAAATCATATCTTCTCTTTAACTGAACATCAATATCACTCCAGGCAGCATCAGCTTTAATATTACTACCAACCAATCTGTTATAGATACTAACTATGAAAGCCCCTATTGCTACGATGATGGCTAAAATAATTAAGAAAATATTCATTTACTCTCCTTTTTTAAAATTTTAATTTTATTTTTTAAAAATTTGTACTGTAATTATTATTAAATTTCTCTAATTATCGCAGATTGTATTATCTACATATTATATCTAAAGATGAATCAAATTATAATAAAAGTTATAGAGAAATGTCAAGAAAACCCCATCCGCTTGTAGCAGGGATAAATCAGCAAAAATATTTTAACAAAAGACTTGACATTTAATAAATATTGTAAGAACAACAAAAAGGTAAATAGTATGTTAGTTCAAAAAGGATTTAAATACAGATTAAGACCAACAAAAGAGCAAAAACAAAAGCTGTTGCAACATGGAGGTAATGCTCGGTTTGTATATAACTACTTTTTAAAACAAAACATTGATTATTACAATAAGACTAAGAAGTTTAAGTTTTATCATGAATTAGCTACTTCACTGCCAAAATTAAAACAAGAACTTCCTTTTTTAAAAGAATCATTTTCTCAATCATTGCAAATGGTCACTCGTCATCTTGATAAAGCATTAAAGGATAGTTTTAAAAAAGAAAAAGGATTTCCTTCTTTTAAGAAAAAACATTTTCTAAATGATAGTTTTACTTGTCCTCAAAAGTATAGATTAGGCAATGGTTTTGTTTTTATTCCTAAAATAGGTGAAGTAAAATGGATTAAACATAGACCACTTGAAGGTAAACCTAAATCAATTACTATTTCTCAGGATGGTAATAATTGGTATTGTCTTAGAAGATTTAAATGTTAAAGGCATGATGAAAAACTGTTATCTTGCTAAATCCATATCCGATGTTTCATGGTCAGAATTTAGAAGGCAACTTAAGTACAAATCAAAATTAAACTTTAAACATTTCATAATAATTGATAGGTTTACCCCCACAAGTAAAACTTGTTCAAATTGTGGTTGTATTCAAGATATGCCCCTAAACAAAAGACAATTTAACTGCCCTGATTGCTCTGTTTCAATTGATAGAGATTTAAATGCATCCATTAACATCAAAAATTTAGGATTAAATAAAATTAATACCGAAGGACATTCGGGAATTAACGCTTGTGGAGTTGAAACAGTGGTTTCGACAGTGAAGCAAGAAAAAGAATGCTTGGTAAACTAAGCAGAAGCCATAGGGCTTGCCTTGTGGAGCGTCACTTTTCTCACCTTACTGATCCTCCTTTATCAAAACTTCTTTTGAAGATTATAAGAACGTATCTTATTTTAACAAGAATATCAGCATTTTTTAAGTTAATATTAGTTTAATAGATATTTTTTTGATTTTAACCTTCTAGCCGAGAAGTCCCATTGCGAAAGCTGGGAAACAAGAGGTGTCATCCATAACAATATATTAAAAATATCTCCTTGCTGATGTCTGTTTATTTATTTAAAAATATAGATAATAATATAACAAAAAAACAAGAAATTTACATTACAGTATTAATTATTACTCATAAAGATTTAAAAAAACAGAATTTAAATTCTTATAAAATAAGCTAATTTACAGGTAAATGATAATATTAAAAATAATTGACAAAGCAAACATATGTTTGTATAATATTAATAATTTAATAGCTATTTTAAGAAAATTTCCTTTTTCTTATGTAATGATAAATTAAGATAACTAAAGTCAAAGCAAACAAAAACAAAAATGAAACTAACTCAAAAAATAAGAATATTTCCAGATTCAGAGCAAGAAGAAATATTATGGAATATTTCCGAGAAATGCAGATTATTATATAACTTTGCACTAACTGAAAGGATAGATTCATGGAAAAATAAGGGTGAATATGTTTCTTATTTCAAACAGCAGAACAACTTACCAAAAATAAAAGAGAAATACCCCGAATACAAATGGGTTTACAGTAAGGTACTTCAATATATTTTACGAACTCTTGATGCAGATTATCGTTCTTTTTTTGCTTTACTTAAAAAAGGAAATAGGGAAGCTAAACCTCCTAAATACAAAGGTAAAAAATATTTTACTACAATGGTCTACAACCAAAGTGGATTCAAATTCAAAGATGGAAATGTTTTCCTGTCACATAAGTATAATAAAACTCCACTAAAATTTAAGATCTCAAATAAATTCAAGTTCGGTAAAGTTTATCAGGTTTCAGTATTTAAGAAAGAGGGTAAGTTTTTTATTTGTGTTACTTATGATAGACAAGTAAAAGATTATGTTGATAACAAAAAATATCAAGCTTTCGACTTAGGTGTAATCAAACACACAGCAGTTAATTTAAATGCTAAGTTTATTGAGCTAAAGAACTCAAGACCCGATAAATACTGGCAAAAGAAAATTCAAAGTATTCAGAGTAGAAGAGATCACTGTAAAAAGGGAAGCAGGAAATATAATATTTTAAATAATAACTTGAAGTTTATGAAAAAGAAGTCTGCTAATCAACTAAAAGATTTTCAACATAAGTTATCAAAAAAGATAATAGATAACACAAAAGCAAATACGATAATTGTTGGTGATTTATCAATAAAAGATATGTCAAAGAAAAAGAAAGGTAAATCAAACCATAAAGGAACAAGAGGATTAAATAGAGCAATACAGAATACAGGGACTCTTGGAAGGTTTGTTAGATTTCTAACCTATAAAGCAGAACTTATAGGTAAAAGAGTAATAGAAATCAACGAGAGAGACACTTCCAAAAAGTGTTGTGTATGTGGTAAGAAGCATGACATGCCACTATATAAAAGAGTTATAATATGTGATTGTGGAAACGAAATAGATAGAGATAAAAACTCAACTATAAACATAATGTCTCGTTTCCTATCACAGAATGCCAAGTGGACAGGCTATCAGCAATTTGTTGGTAATCTGCGAAAAACAGGCTTGCCAATTCAGGCAATGTACTCGTATGAAGCCCTTTGCGAAAGCTGAGGGTAGTTCACTATGTAATAAAATAGAAACATGGCTTTTTTAAAATACAAAGAATGTTGTAAAATGTTCTTTTAAAAAATTAAATGCAAGATAAATATACAAAAACTGAGGAACTCAATTTATTTTATGTCATGAGGTTATAAGTATGAAAGAGAGATTAAAGATTTTAATTACTTCAGGACCTACAAGAGGACCCATTGATGCAATGAGATATATCACAAATAAATCCACAGGTAGATTAGGTACAGAGATAGCCAAGGAAGCACTTAATCAGGGTGCACGAGTTACTTTCATATATGGGAAGGGAAGCATTGTACCAGATATAAAAGATGTGGGAGAGAACTTATATTTAAATCTAAAATTAATAGAAATTATAACAGTTAGTGATTTAATAAAATCTATAAATCAGGAGTTAAAAGATGGAACTTATGATGTTGTAATTCATAGTATGGCAGTTTTAGATTATGTTCCAGATAAATATATAAGTGATAAAGTTGCTTCTGGTAAAGATGAGTGGATAATAAGATTAATCAAAACCCCAAAAGTAATTAAGATGATAAAAGAAATAGCCCCAGATATATTTCTAGTAGGTTTTAAATTAGAGTTTAATAAAACCAAAGAAGAGTTAATTAAAATTACTCATGAGGTATTAATAAAGAGTAATTCTGATTTGATGGTGGCAAACGATTTAAAAGATTTAGAAAAAGAAAGGCACGTAGCGTACTTTGTAGACAAAAATGGAAAAGTTATAGACGTTAAAAAGGGTAAAAAGAATATAGCTAAGAAACTAGTTAAATTTATATTTGAAGAATTAAGATAAAACTTATAAGATGTAGGGCAAGGCTTTAGCCTTGCTTAATAATGTAATCCTGAAGGGTTGCTTTACATAATTTAATGTAAATTATATTAATTATTAATTTATAAAATAATAAAGCCTGGAGGATAAAATGTTAAAAGGAAAAACAATAATTTTAGGAGTTACAGGTGGAATCGCTGCATATAAATCAGCAAAACTTGTGAGTAGGTTGAAGGATTTAGGGGCAAATGTAATAGTAATAATGACTAAAAATGCTACTGGGTTTATAACTCCACTTACTCTTCAAACATTATCACAAAATCCGGTGTATATTGATATGTTCAAACTAATTGAAAAAGCTGAAATAGGTCATATCTCTCTATCAAAAAGAGGGGATATAATTGTGATAGCACCAGCAACAGCTAATATTATTGGAAAGATTGTATCAGGAATTGCAGATGATCTTTTAACTTCAACAGTTATGGCTTCTACCTGTCAAAAACTGATTGCACCAGCTATGCACTCAACAATGTATGAAAATCCAATAGTTCAACAAAATATTAAAAATTTAGAGGATATGGGTTTTGAATTTATTGGTCCAGAAACTGGGAAACTGGCAGGTGGTGATATAGGGATTGGTAGATTAACAAATATAGAGAATATTATAAATAAAATAATTGAGATCTTAAAAATTAAAATGGATTAATTATTTAAAAATTGAGATTATTCTCCAAACTAAGCCAGCAAATAAAAGACCATAAATTATTGATAATATTGTTAAACTTAATGCTTTTTTAAACCCAAATTCTTTAATAAGCACTACTAAAGTAATTATGCAAGGGATTCCAATGGTGGAAGCTACTCCAAATGTGTAAATTTGAAGAGGAGTTAAAGCTAAAGATATATCACTACCTAAAACTGATAAAAGCATCGTTAAAGTTAAATCCTTTTGTAAAAATCCAAATACTAAGGGGATAATAGTTAAATCGGGTAATCCCAGCCAAGTAGTAATTGGTGAAAAAGGTTTTATTATGATGTTTGTAATCCCAGTTATTTCAAAAATACCGTAAGCTATTCCCCCTAAAGCTAAAAGTGGCATAACTACATATACAAAATCTTTCATCCTAATCCAGCTTTTAGCAAGAACATTTCCAAGTAACGGTTTTCTATAAGGGGGAAGTTCTAAAAGTAAAGGTTCCACCTCTATATGAATAACTTTTTTTATTCCAAAAGCCCAGATTAAACCAGCAACAAATAAAGTAGCAAAAACAGAAAAAGCCAACTTTATACCTCCATAGAATCCGACTATACCCATTATTATTGCAATTCTTGAGGAGCAAGGTACAAAAGTAAAAAATGATGTACAGTGAAATTGTTCTTTTTTACTGGACAAAACTCTAGTTGCCCTACATGCTGGTGCAGTACAACCTAAACCTAATGCTAAGGGAATAAATGATTTTCCGGGTAAACCTATTTTTTTCAAAAACCTTTCCGCATTAAGAATAAATCTGGAAAGAAGTCCTATGTCTTCTAGTAAACCCAAAATCAAATAAAACAAAAACACATAAGGTAAGGCAATGGAAACACCTGCTGCAAGTCCGGTTAGGCCTTGAATTAATACTATACCGATAATAGAATGCTCCACTGCACCAAAAGACGATAAAAGCTCCTCGGTCAAGCCCATAAGAATCTCTTGTGTTAAATTGCCAAGATATAATAGTATTCCAAAGATGGAAAGAAGGAGTAAACCAGTAGTAAGCGGACCCCAGACTTTATGCAAGAGAATATTATCAATCTTTTCTTGCAGTCTTTTTTCTTTTCCTAAAGGAACTATTTGGGTAACCTTTTCTGCAATAAATGAAGCTGTACCGTATCTGGTTATTGCTATATCTTCCGCAACTTTTGGATGATGTTCTTCCAAATCTTTCTTTACTTCTTTAATTACTTTTTTATTCCTCAAATATTTATAGAAATCCTCATCTTCTTCTAAGGTTCTCAAGGCAATAAATCTCTTTGGTAGTCTACTTTCTTTTAATCTTAATTTAATCTGTTTTATTGCTTTTTCTATATCATCATCATATTCAACCCTAAAACCTTTTACTTCTTCTTTAATTCTTAATAATGAATCTATGAGATTATCTATCCCCTTTTTAGTTAGGGGATTTATAGGAACGACGCTGGTATAGAGAAGTTTCTCTAATTTTCCGCAATCAATTTTTATTCCCTTCTTTTCAGCATCTTCAACAAAATTTAAAGCTATAATAGAGGGTATTTCCGCCTCCAAGATTTGCAAAACCATATAAAGACTTCTCTCGAGAGAAGTTGCGTCAGCAATTATTATTACTCCATCTACTTTTTCTTCAAACAAAGCCCCTTCAGTAACTTTTTCTTCTTCGCTTCTATCAGAAATGGAGTATATCCCGGGGGTATCTACAAACTCAATTTTTGTATTATTAATTTTCTTTTTGGCTTTAGTTACTTCAACAGTAGTCCCAGGATAATTGGATACTATAACTCTTGGACCAACTAAGGCATTAAGTAAAGATGATTTGCCAGAATTTGGCTGTCCTATTAAAAGTATTTTATGATTTTTCATCTTCATAATATTATCCTATACATTTTTAAGTGGTACCCTCAATAGATATCTTTTTTATCAACTTGTGTATAAATTTTTGCAACTGTTCTGGTAAACCCTTAATTTCTATATCCAAAAAACCACGTACAATAAGCGACTTGGCAGTTTCTTCGTCAATCCCTCGAGACATCAAGTAATTTAGCTCCTCACCTGATATCCTTCCTATCCCCGCCTCATGTGATAAATCTGTTTTAGAATTAATTGCTTCTAAGGCTGGAATTGTTTCAATTTTCCCTCTATCATTAAGTAATAAACCATCGCATTCCATATGCCCCTTTGTATTCTCCCCTTTTCCCTGTATACGCCCTCTTGTAATAACTTTTCCACCCTTGGAAAGTGTCTTATTTATAATTTCAGATCTCGCATTTTTCTCTTTTAAAAATACTTCATCGTTAATATTAAAATTGGAATGCTCTTTAGCATAAACAACGGAAATAAATCTCGTTGTCCCATTTTCCTTGACATTTGTAATTGAGTGAGATTGTTCCTTTTTAGGGGGAGAAAGCACTATATAATTAGAAATAAAAATTGCATTCTTTTTCACTAATGTGCTGCTTTTTGAAAAGACCGAAGTTGTGGGTAGCCAGTGATGGATTCTTGTAACTGAAAGTGAAGCATTATCTTTAATTAAATAGTGGCTAATTCCCGTATGTTTACATTCCTGAATGGAAGTTGTACACCCTGATATAAGATGAGCTTTGGAATTCGGTTCAGCTACAAAAATATTATGTATTATTTGAGATTTACTCTTTTTCGTATAAAAGCATGCTTGTATAGGGAAATCTATTTTAGCATTGGGAAGCACTCTTATGAAATAACCCAAAGGTTTTTTGGGAATTGATTTGACGTAATTCCTAAGCCACAAATGCTTCTCAATAGCTTTATTTAAAGGAGAAATTTCCAATTTTCCATTCAAACTTTCTATATTTGCTATGTAGTCATCGATGATAAGGAAAAATCCGGAACGATCCTTATTAGAAGAACTATAACCAACATAATGTAGTATCTCTTCGTCTACAAAGTTCCTAATTTTTGACATTTTTATCACTACAAGAAAAACATCTATAACAATCTTCGTAACCACACTCTTTTATCTTATCAAAAATATCGGAAGGATTAGTTCCGCATACCAATTTGCCATCGATCATCACGTAACCAGCATCCATATTTACATAATCTAAAATACTGCCACTATGAGTTATTATTATTGCGGACCTCCTTCTCTTAATTAAAGGTAAATCTTTTTGCAACATCCTTTTGATAGATTTAGAAACAATTTTTATATTCTCAACATCTATCCCCGAATCGGGCTCATCCAACAACGATAAGTCGGGTTTTTGTAATAGTAATTGCATTATTTCGCAGGTTTTCTTTTCTCCTCCTGAGAACTCTCTATTAATATCTCTTTCCAACAGTTTTTTTATATTAAGTTCCTTAGTAACATCTTGAATCTCTTTTTGGGATGTATTTATAATCTCCAAAAATTTTTTCAGCTTTACTCCTCTAATAACTGGTGGGTTTTGAAATCCAATTCCTATTCCTTTACGTGCCCTTTCATAAATGGGTAAACCCAATATTGAATTGCCTTTAAATATTATGTCTCCTTTTGTTACTTTAAGATGGGGTAATCCCATTATCGCCCCAAGAAGAGTAGACTTACCAGAGCCATTCGGACCAAATATTATGTGAGATTCTCCCTCACTTATGGATAAATTTATTTCTTTGAGAATCAATTTTTTTTCAGCTTTGACCCACAAATTTTTAATTTCTAATAAATACTTTTTTTTCATTTCAATACATTAATTTCTTTTGCTATATTTTTACTTAAAGCAAATTTTTTATTTTTTACTTTAACAACTATCCCACCGGAGATTTCATTCATTAATATTATTTTATTTCCAGGAAATATCCCCAAACTTACCATTCTCTCAAACTGTTCATTGTCGGGAATGGTAATATCAGTAATTAAACTCTCTTTGCCCAATTTAGATTTAGTTAAAGGTATTCCCCTTTCTTTAAATGTGGATAATTTTTTTATATTCTTAATAACTTCTTCAGAAACATAATGTTCGAGAATATGAGCAACTTCATATGCCTCTTCTTCATTTTTTGTCTTCTTAAAATAATTTTCGAGGACAAGATGTTTTTTAACAATACCTCTTGCTTTAGCTTCTCCAATTTTAGTCAATTTAAAAAAATTTTTTTCAATCCGTATAAGATTTTCCTTTTCAAGATCTTCAATCGCTTTTGATACAAAAGAATGAGAAACCTTAACTTTCGCTTTTACAGATTCCAGTGAAACTTTATCTTTTCTTTCACCTAATATTCTTAATATATCCTCTTTTACTATCTTCAAAGTATCAAATTCTTTATTCATGTTACCATTATATAACTACCACTTGTTTATTAATAATTTTTCTAAAATATTTTAAGGTACTTAACATAACTACTATTATGGATGGTGCCTTATCCCGCGCTAATAAAATGTTCTTGCTGTTTAAGTAGATGAAGTAAATAGAAGTCATTGGTAACTTATAGACAAGGCAATTCCGAGCAGAGTTTGGGTGGGGTAACTAAGCACCCCACCCATAAAATATTTTTCGTATCTCAGAGTCTAAAAGCTATCTGATTATGATATTATTTGACTTTATTACTGCTTAACCTTTTTCTATTTAGTATTCAAATTATCCTATCCCGAGCAAACTTCCGACCTGATATATGAGAGTTGAGACCACCCAGCCTAACGCTGTTAGATATCCAGCGTTGAACAACATCCACTTCGTGCCGTACTCGTGACGCTGAGCAGCTATAGCAACCATACATGGGATGTAGAGCAGCACGAACACATTGAAGGCTACAGCAGACAAGGGCGTAAAGCTATTTTGCAGAGCTTCAATAAGTGCTGTTTCTTCCTCTTCTTCCTCTTCACCCATAAGGTTTACTCCCGGTATGATACTAATAGTCGCTTTTACCGTATCCACGGTAGCGTTCCAGAATCCAACCAGGATCTCCCCAATGTCTTGGAAGAAGGTCGTCGGTTTCTCCTCTTCCTCCTCTTCAGCCTCACCAACATAGATCTGGCTCATAGTGCTAACCACAACCTCCTTGGCTACGAATCCGGTGACCAATGCTCCAGCTGCCTCCCAGTTTCCAAAACCAGCTGGAGCCAGGATAGGAGCAATAGCAGCACTCATCTTTCCAAATAGACTGTCCCTTGTA
>Ga0209986_10002114_pt1 | contig 18450 bp, 17 predicted proteins | sample BlataG_FD_183168 | JGI IMG/M metagenome (GOLD analysis project Ga0209986, IMG submission 183168) | Deep subsurface microbial communities from Black Sea to uncover new lineages of life (NeLLi) - Black_00105 metaG (SPAdes) (version 2) | ecosystem: Environmental > Aquatic > Marine > Oceanic >... | reverse complement strand
AAGCTGCGCAAGCTGCCCGATTTCTGCAGGGAGTGTGCTTAGCTGGTTGTTATCGAGATAGAGGTCCTGAAGCTGCGCAAGCTGCCCGATTTCTGCAGGGAGGATTTTTAAAGAAGAATTCTCAAGATCTAAAGATTGTATTCCATCCAAAGCTGTTTGATTGCTTGTGTCTTGGAACCAAGTTCTTGCAGCAGCCGCATCAGTGAAGGGCCCATTACCTAATGCATCTGCTACTTTATTAGCAAAAATAAGCAGAGATTGATCGTAGATCTCTTGATATTTTTCAAGCACTACTTCTACGGCTGCTGTTTTAGGATCTACTGTGCCGTGAACAGTTACGACTTTGCAAATATCTGCGTACTTACTTTTGGCTGTTCTTGAACGGAATGCTGATATGATTCCATCTGAATGAACGAAATCTTTAGTCTGTGCTTCTATCCCATATCCAAGTAAGTCTGCAATGTGCTCCCACTCTTTGTCACGATGTTGATTAGCTATGCCTGCTTGTTTTTTGCATGTTTGAGCCAGGGCGCCTCGACCAATTGGCGACAAGTGCTCTCTTACATGACCTAGAACTTCTGGCGGTAGACCATTCAGCGGGAATGGATTTTCCACCTCTGCCGCTGGCCTATTTCTAAAGCAGTCAGAAACGCGGCAAGTTAGTGCAAGCAACGCAGCAGATGCAACGATTCCTGCTGAAGTTGCGATGAAAGACAATGTTTGATTATCAATTTGTATGGAACTCATTATTTCCTCTATATATTTGTAATTAAAACCAGTTTTATACTCTAAGTATTTAATAATGATAAACTATATACATATTATTTGTCAATATTATACTATATACTCCTAACAAGTTAATTATTAGTAAGTTAGGTGTTTATAGTTAATTTAGTAGTTGTGGATATCGATCTCAACAAAAAAAATCCTTTCCGGTATCAAAAGCTTAGTACTGCCGAGTTCTGAACCTATCTCATCAAAGTGTCGGATAAAGTCTTGTTATTTACATATTAGACATTATTTACTTGCAGGAGGGTCATTAGGATTGCTCTTAAGTAAAAAAGGAGCGGTTAGAAATAACCGCTCTATAAATCTGGGTGAGAGGACTCGAACCTCCGACCTCTTGCACCCCATGCAAGCACGCTACCAGGCTGCGCTACACCCAGATAGATCGTTAGATACTCTGCAGGCCTTCAAACTGAAATTCTGCATTTTTGAACTCTTTTACGCCGATGCGAGCGCACTCTTCGATGATCTTTTCTAATACATCACCAGGGTGTACTTCAGCAGCGGCGATATCGACCTGGATCGAAGCGGAGAAATTCACTCCAGCTCTGATCCCTTTCACCATGAAATTGGCGTAGATCGATTCCTTTTTTCGGGAAATATTTTTGAAACGAATGAGGTTGTTTTCGGTTAAGTCTTCCATTTGGAGCTCCTGGCTAATTCGGACGCTTCAGATCCATTGTCTTTCGGGCTAAAGTTTCGTATTTGCACACCGCTGACTATATTTAGTCAGCGGTGTGCTCCAGAAGAAATGTTTTCTTCAAAATCCTTCTGGATTTGAAGATTCCGACTGAGCCAAAATCTCCATAGAGCAATAATCTTAGGGAGGTTTGAGCTAAAAGTCAATATTGGATAGAATCTCTTCTATGCAATTGGCGAAAAATTGGCATGAGATCTTAAAAGATGAGATTGCCAAACCTTACATACAAGATCTAAATGAATTTTTGAAAATGGAGCTTGAGGGCGGGCAGGAGGTTTATCCGCCTGAGCCGCTGATTTTTCATACCTTTGGGCAAACTCCCTATGAGGATGTTAAGGTTGTGATCATGGGTCAAGATCCCTATCACGGGCCTGGCCAAGCACATGGGATGAGCTTTAGTGTTCCAGAGGGAATGGCTCTACCCCCATCGCTTAAGAATATTTATAAAGAAATAGAGGCTGATTGCGGTATACGGCCCGCTGAGACGGGTTGTCTAATGAGCTGGGCCAAGCAGGGAGTGCTCCTGCTCAACGCTACTCTTACGGTGCGAAGGGGCGAGCCTAAGTCCCATTATGGCCAGGGGTGGGAGCGGTTTACTGATGCGGTTATCGGAAAACTCGCAGAGCGAAAAGACCCAATTGTCTTTATTTTGTGGGGAAAATCGGCAAAAGAAAAGTGCCAGCATCTGCTTACGCAATCTCATCACGCGGTTTTGACCTCTGCCCATCCATCGCCGTTTTCTGCTTACAATGGATTCTTTGGCAATCAGCACTTCTCACAGGCCAACCAATACCTAAAAGGATGGGGTAAAACCTCCATCGATTGGACTGTTAGCTAAATAGTGCGCCGAAATGTCTTTGGAAGAATCCCTTTCCAATGGATGCAGCTTCGCTTGCTTTTGCGGCCGCTTTTGCTTTGATCGCTTCTTGTTGATCAGAAGTTAGCACCTTATCGATTCCTTGTTTGATTTTTGCTAGTGTGAATCGAACGGCTTTTTCAACAAGTCCTGCAAGAACGAAAAGAACTGTAGCTCCGATGGTAATGGCACTGCGCGTAATATGCATTAGTGTGGATTTTCCACCTTTAGTGGTGACATCATAATTAAAGATCATGTCCTGTAAAGGTATAGATGATTTAATAGAAAATGTTGTTGGAGCATTTTTTTGAGTTAAAGTTAATATTGACATTATTACCTCTTTAGTTAATAAATATTGCTATATTCTATTAACATATCTTAATAAAGTCAACTCAAATAGAAACTTAACTATCTCCTAAAAAAAGACTTATAGAAGAACTAATAATGCTATAAAAAGAAGCGGCTGCGCCACTGCATAAAATATCTCCTATAACCTTTTGGGTCAGAGAATCTTTTCCTGGATTATAGTCAATAATAGTAAGAAAAATTAGACCAACCGAACCTAAAGCTCCGCGTACAATGGTTTCGATCAGGCCAACAAGGACCGTGCAGAAATCCCAGATTTTCGTTAGAATTTTTCCACCGAAACTGGAATACTTGTATATTCCATCTTCTTCATGCGTGCATAAGAACATGCTATGCGAGATGGATATTAAGGGTGTAATTTTTAATGGTTGTTGTTCAATCATGGAGTTAATTGTATAAATGATTTATTTTAATGTCAAGAAAGAATTATAAAGATCTTTCTCGTAAATATCGAGAAAATAATGGCGATAAGCAGCTTACAGCAAGTGAGGTAGAGTCTTATCGCACTGCTAGAATGCCTGCTACTTTAGCCGCTATTGAGGCGGTTTTGCAAGAAGTAGCTCAAAGGATCCACCATCCAGTGACTTCCTTCCTTGATATGGGGGCAGGGCTTGGAGCGGGTTTATTGGGAGCGCTCGAGGTTTTTCCACAGATCGATAGGGCTATTCTTGTGGAAAAAAATCCGCATATGATTGCTAAAGGCAAGGAGCTTGTTGATGCTGAGTGGGTTGCAAAAGATTTTTCACGATTTGAACCCAAAGAGGCTGATTTAGTTCTTTTTTCCTATTCTCTTGGCGAGGTTTCGAAGCGGAATGAAATTTTGAAAAAAGCCTGGGAAGCTTCAAAAACTCTAGTGGTTATTGAAGCGGGCACTCCCACTGGATTTTCTGTGATTTTGGGAGCAAGAGCGCGCCTCATTGAATGGGGCGGGCATATGGTGGCCCCCTGTCCCCACAGGGAGAAGTGTCCCATGGAGGGTTTTGACTGGTGTCACTTTTCAGTTCGGCTGCAGAGAACTAAAGAGCATATGCAAGCAAAAGAGGCGAGTCTAGGCTATGAAGATGAGAAGTATTCCTATGTCGCCTTTTCTAAAGAGAAGGGAGAAATCTGCACGGGTAGAGTGGTCCGCCACCCTCTTAAGCGCTCGGGGCATGTAATTCTGCAGATTTGCGGGCAAGAGGGACTTGTGGAAAAAACGATCACCAAAAAAGAGGGCGAAATCTACAAAAAAGCTAGAAAGCTTAGTTGGGGGAACTCGTTTCCTTAGGCTGTGGCCAAGCGGGGTCGGGACAGGTTTTTATACCACAAACTGAAAAGGCTAAAATGAGATTGGCGATAGTAATCACAATCAGAGAAAAGTTCGCTAGCTTCTGAAACCAGTTGAGAGGCGCTTTGGGCTTTTGATCTGCTCTATAGAGAAAGAGAAGGATCACCAAAGCGAGTATTGAGCAGCAAAATACGAGGAATGCCCAGGTATAGAGGTTATAGCCAAACACAGGAAGGCCAAACACGGGAAATCCAGGGCAAATATGAAGAAGAATCTGTCGAACGGAGACAGCTCCTCCCAAAATCGCTCCCAAAAAAGAAAGGGCATAGTGGGGAACGCGGACACCTAGGCAAAGGTTCATCATGAGCCCGGTAGCCACACCAACCATTCCCACCCGTTGCAAAAAACAAAGTGGGCAGGGAGGGCCTTCCTTTGTGAGTTCTTGGTAGAAAGCGGCGGCAATCACGCCCACCAATACGAGGATAAATAAGGCATTGGCATTGCGAACAAAACTCTTCATAATCTTATTGGGAGTTTAACGGTTACGTGGAAGATAAATAACCCCAGCATGAGCAATAAATTGATCACGAGTAAAGCAAGTGCAATATTTCTCTTCTTATAGAGAATAAGTCCCTGGGTCAGAAGGTAGATGAAAAAGATGCCAGCCATCATTTTTTGAACGCATTGTAAAAGAAGGCCACAACACCACCAGCAATAAAGCCATCAAAAAAGCCCCAAATGCCTCCAATGACCGCTCCGATAAATGATGGTTCATATCCGATGTAGAGTGAAGACATCACAGAAACGAATCCGTTACCCCAATCAAACATAGAAGCCCATCCAGCTACAACCATGCTCAATCCCCAGTAAATACCGACACCAAGCGCTAATCCGATGCTACTTATTTTTGCTGATTTTTCTCTAGCCATCGTATTCCCCCGTAGGTTATCTTTTCCTTAGACATCGTAGATTTAAATATTTTTTGCAAGGGTTGTGTTGTGTTAAAAGGATGTATTGTTGCCTTAATTACTCCATTTGATGAGCTTGGTAAAATAGATTTTCCAGCTTTAGAAAGGCTGCTAGCCTTTCATAAAGAATCTAAAACAGAGGGGCTTGTCCTTTGTGGATGCACTGGCGAAGGGGGTACTCTTAACTCGGATGAAAAACTTCTCATTTTTCAAACGGCAAAAAAAGTGATAGGGAAAAAAATGCCCCTCATCGCGGCAACAGGGACTAATTCGACGCAAGAAAGTGTTCTTCTGACCCGTGAAGCAAAAAAGATTGGGATGGATGCATGCATGGCCATTGTTCCTTATTATGTGCGACCTACCCCTGCGGGTTGCCTGGCTCACTTTAAGGAAATAGCTAAAATTGGTCTTCCGATGGTTGTCTATCACCACCCAGGAAGAACAGGCACAAAACTAGATGCAAAGGCCTTAAGCCTTGTCTTCGAAATACCAGAGGTTATCGCTCTTAAAGATGCGACAGAAGATTTTGCCCTCGCTATTGAGCTCATTGATCAAATCCCCCATTTTACAGGAAATGATAGCTTGGCTCTCCCTCAACTTTCTCTTGGCTTTACAGGCGTAATTTCCGTTGTGGGCAATATCATTCCCAACGAGTGGACGGCTTTTATTCATTTGTGTTTGGAGGGGAATTTTATCGAAGCTAGAAAAAGCTTTTTTGCTTTGAAAGGAATTTTAGATGCGATGAATCTTGAAACCAACCCACAGTGCGTAAAGTATGCTGCTTCCCTTCAGGGGTTTTGCGAGCCTACGATGCGCCTGCCTCTAGTGCAGCCGTCTGCTCCAACTAAGGAAATCATTAGAGATGTTTGCCCGACTGCTGAATTAACTTGGCAATAAGGCCGGTCCATCCAGTCTGGTGACTGGCGCCTAAACCCTTGCCCGTGTCTCCGTGGAAGTACTCGAAGAATAGGGGGTGCTCATGGAAACTTTGCTCTCCAAAGACGGGAGAGTGGCCCTCCTCGTCTTTTCGATAGATGCCAATCAAACGCTTCGATAGCTCAATGGACACATCCCAAAGATTGAGATAGTTTTTTGAGCCTGTGGGAAACTCCACTTTCAAATCATCACCGTAGTAGTGGTGAAAACGCTGCAGTGCTTCAATGAGTAGAAAATTGATGGGAAACCAAACAGGTCCCCTCCAATTAGAGTTGCCCCCAAACATCCTGTTGTTCGATTCGCCAGGGACATATTTCACTTCATAGGGGTGGTCGTTTGCTTTGAAGACGTAAGGGTTTTTCTCATGATACTTTGAAATGGAGCGGATGCCATGTGGCGAGAGGAATTCTTCTTCATCGAGCATGTATTTCAAAATACTGATCAGCTGCTCTTTGGTCACCACAGATAGGAGGCGCCTGTCTTCTGTGCCCCCTTCGTGAAGACAAGCGAGATTGCAACTCACGTCGGGCCGCTTGGAGATGAACCAATCCATCCTCCGTTTAAAGACGGGCATTTTCTCCAGAGTATCGGGCTCAATAGTCTCAACGGCTAAAAGAGGAAGCAGCCCCACTAGGGAGCGAACTTTTAACGGAATGATCTCATCGTTTGGCAAATGAAGCACATCATAGAAAAAGCCATCTTCTTCATTCCACAAAGAGTGCTTTCCGCCTCCACACTGGGTCATCGCAGCGCTGATGCGCAAAAAGTGCTCGAAAAATTTCGTGGCCATATCTTGATAGATGGGCTCATCTTCTGCTAAGTGCAGCGAAATCTTCATCAATGTGATGCAATAAAACGTCATCCACGCAGAGCCGTCCGATTGGTCGATGCGCCCACCCGTAGGGAGTTTGCTACTTCGGTCAAAGACACTAATGTTGTCCATTCCAAGAAAGCCCCCTTGGAAGACGTTGTTGCCTTCTTCGTCTTTTTTATTGACCCACCAAGTGAAGTTCAAGAGGAGTTTATGAAAATTCCCTTCTAAAAAAGCTCGGTCATCTTTCCCATATTTTTTGGCATCGATTTTATATGTTCGCCAAAGAGCCCAAGCATGAATAGGGGGATTGACATCGCTAAAGCTCCACTCATAGGCGGGAAATTGCCCGTCAGGGTGCATATACCACTCTCTTGTCATGAGAGTGAGGTGTCTTTTGGCATAGTCAGGATCAATGAGAACTAAGGGCAGGCAATGAAAGGCGCTATCCCACGCGCAAAAGTAGGGGTACTCCCATTTATCGGGCATCGAGAGGATATCGAAGGCTGTCAAGTGCTGCCAGTGTTTGTTACGCTCTTCAGAATGTGTGGGAGGATAATTCGGGTCCCCTTTGGACCACTGGGTCTGGTCTAGATAATAAAACTGCTTGGAAAAGAGCATCCCCGCAAAAGCCCTTCGCTGCAAACTTTTTATCTCATCTAAGCAATTTTTTTCCTGTATAGAGGCATAAAAATCGTCCGCTTGGAGCTTCATTTTCTCTAATGTTTTAGAGTTGATTTTCCCTTTTTTTGGCGCTAGGCGCGCATAGAGAACCTTTGTTTCTCCTGGCATAAGCTGCCAATTGATTTGAGCAGACGCCTTTGTGCCCCTTTTCTCTGGGTTTACATCTGATCCTTCAATCACATGACGCCCAATCGCATCTTTTGGGTAGGGCACATCTTCGTCATTATCGCAAAAAAGAAAATCGCATGGAGTATCTACATGAAAATGATACTCTCCTAAAACACCGTGCTTAAGGTTTATCCCCTCGCCCTCTTGCCAAAGCTCTGGCTTAGGGCCATCATCGCCAGTAGGACCGTTTTCGTAGCCCCAACGCCAAGTGTTTCGAAACCAAACCGTGGGCAAAATGGTGAGCGGCGCCTCGTCTGGTCCTCGATTGGTCACCGATACCTTGCAAACAATTTCATCGACATTTTCCTTGGCATACTCAATGAAAACATCAAAGTAGCGATCTTCATTAAAAATCCCAGTATCGAGGATCTCATATTCGCCATGCTCTAAACCGCGCTCTTTATTTTCTTTTCTCAAATCATCATAGGGAAAAGCTCCTTGCGGATACTTATAAAGCATTTTCAAATAGCTAGAAGTGGGGGTCGCGTCGAGGTAGTAGTAGAGCTCTTTGACATCTTCGCCGTGGTTGCCCTCTTCGCTGCTAAGCCCAAACATCCGCTCCTTTAAGATAGGATCCTTCCCATTCCAAAGAGCTAGGGCAAAGCAAAGATACTGCCCTCGGTCGCAAATGCCCCCTAGGCCATCTTCGCCCCAGCGATAGACACGCTTGTGCGCCTCATCAAAAGAAAAGGCGTTCCATGGACTACTTCCGTTGCCGTAATCTTCACGCACCGTTCCCCAGGCCCTTTCGCTGATATAGGGCCCCCAGTTTTTCCAGTTCTTTTTTCTCTTACGGTGCTCTAATAAACGCTTTTGCTCAGACATAACCTTCTTATTGCAAAAAAGGGTAAAAAAAGGATATAATATTTGTGATGTTTGCTGTAAAATCTATTTCATACAATATAAGCCATTTGGATTCATTAGTTGGAAAAGAAGTGTGCCAAGATTGGAAAGTTCAACCCAAACCAAAATTTCATTTGGTAGAAGATGGGGTCCATTATCTGGTCATTGTAAAAGCCCGGGAAGTCTTCTTCGATGATGACATGCCCCCCAGCGATCTGCCTGATGTGTTCCTTGATGTACAGAGGGTCTCTTTTGATGAGTCTAGAAGACGCTTTCCAAGAGCGCCTGCAACTTATGATGCTTTTATCAGGAGCATTTCAGAATTCCCTCTCCTTGAACTAGGAAGAGCAGAAGAAGCATCTACTCCTTTGGAACGTAGCTTTCAGATAGGGAAATTAACCGCCTTTTTTTCCTACGAAATCCAACAAGGAATATCAGGCAAGAGAGGAAGTGATCATGAAATTTCAATCGATCTGTTGCGTAAGTGCGTTCAAAAAAAACAAAAAGCGATCTACCAAAGAAAAGATACAGAGTTTTATTTTTTGGATGATACTTCGGGAAGGGTTCTCAAGATGGTCGTCCGGTATCCTGAAGATGAACCACTTCAAGAGAATCACAAGTCGGTGATCATTTTGACAGCGTTTTACCCGCAACATAGCTATATAAGGCATCAACTAGCGGGCTATTCAGACGTACGCTTCCAAAGTTGGATAAAAGGACTTCCTAAGGTACGTAACTAGACATTTTTCGTGACATATTGTGTCCTAAATTTGCATGTAACTTGCACAAGCCTCTATTTATCAAATACTTATTTATTGCAAGTTTGTGACGTTGCTTTGTGACAAAAAACGACGAAAAGTGTCACAAAAGATGTGGACAAAAAGTTCTCTCATGTGGAATTTTAGATGATTTCTTAGAACTGATTAACTGACAAGGAGATAACGATGAGTGCTCGAGTAGAATGCGATTGATTACTAGTAGAATATGTGGAAAGAATAAGAGCAGCTCAGGCTGCAGAGTATGCTGCAACAGCATCGAAGGTGGACAGTGTACATGCGCAGGGGTTGCATGATCGAAATTGGCCTATTCCATTTAGAGATGTGCGACAACAGCTAAGGGAAAAAGTTTCGGCAGCAGATATGACTGCCCAAGAAAATGAAGCCGCAGCTAAAAAAGCAGATCAAGAACTTGCGCAAATGAGAAAGCAGCTGAAAGGGTGTCAATTTACCGGAGAGGCTTCAAAAAAGGCCTGGTCTTTCTTTGGGGGCAATAATTAGACGTCAAGCTTGCTAGGAGGCAGGGCTAGATCTTTGTACTGCGTAAGGAAGGGAGAGATGGTTTGACTTAAGAAACTTTCGACCTGCTCTTTAGCCCTGCCAACTTCGATTTTTGTATCTGTAAAGCCAAGTTCTTTGGCATAGGAAGGGTCGCTTCTTAACTTCTCATGGACCTCTTGCCTATCTTTCCCCTCTTTGGCAGCGTGCATGAGGACGTTTTCAAGAGAAAGATCGGGAGCGGCCTGATTTAAGTTTTTCTCGATCTGGTCAGCATGAATTTCCAAATTTAAGAAGAGGTGATTCAGGAGACAGAGGATGGCGTCTGCTGTGAGAAAGGCTTGAGGAATGACAAGGCGTCTGTTGGCCGAATCATCTAGTGAGCGCTCGAGCCACTGGGTAGCATGGGTGTAGGCGGGATTTTGGCAAAGGGAGATGAGAAATCTAGAGAGTCCGCAGATCCTTTCGGAGTAGATTGGGTTGTGCTTGTGGGGCATTGCGGAGGAGCCGACTTGCTTTTTGCCGCGCCCCTCAAGGATTTCGCCTAGGTGGGAGAGGAGGCGGATGTCGGTGGCACACTTAGAGGCTGACGAGGCAATTCCTTCTAATGCAGAAAGGATGCGGACGTCTTGCTTTCGCGTATAGGTCTGGCCTGCGATTGTGAAGAGATGATCAAAGCCCATCTCTTGGGCTACAAGGGCGTCTAGTTTGGCTACTTTATCGCTATCGTGATCGAGCAAGATCATAAAAGAGCTTTGGGTTCCTGTGGCTCCCTTAAGGCCTAGAAAGTGGAGGTCGTCGATCCTAGCAAGAAGGTCGTTTGTATCCACTAGCAAATCTTGGAGCCAAAGACAAATCCGTTTTCCTACTGTTGTGGGTTGTGCGGGCTGGAAATGGGTATAGCCGGTAGTAGGCAGGTCTGAATGCTTTCTTGCTAAAGCGCTCATTGTCTTAATGAGTTCGACGCTTCTGCCAACAAGGAGTGAAAGCCCCTTTTGCATTTGAAGTAGATCTGCATTATCTGTAACAAAGGCAGATGTGGCTCCAAGATGGAGTATTCCTTTGGCCTCTGGACACTTTTCTGCAAAGGCGTGCAGATGGGCCATCACATCGTGGCGGGTCGTTTTTTCGATCTCTTGCACGCGCTCAAAATCGATATCTTCAAGATGCTTTTCCATCGCTGAGATTTGCGCGTTTGTGATGGGAAGGCCGACTTGTTTTTCAGCTTTTGCTAAGGCAACCCAAAGTCTTCGCCAGGTGGTGTACTTTTCCTTAGCGGAGAAGATTTCCAACATTTCTTTGCTGGCATAGCGGGAGAAAAGGGGAAAGTCTAGAGCTTCTGACTGATCGATTGGAGCACCTCTTTTATACGAAGCTTTTGTTTTTGAGAGGGCCTAAAGGAGGGGCTGGAAAACTCAGCGTCTAGAAAGAGGAGCTGCTTAATGATTTGTTCGGCCGTGTTTGAAGCTCTCTTGTCTTTTTTCTTTAGGGGGAATTTATCCCGGATCATTTTGAGGAGTTCTTTTTTCCCCTCGCCGCGATAATTTTCAACGATTTCCTCTTTCTCTTCTTTGGGACAATCCCGTGTTGCTAGCGTATAGACAGCTTGGCGGGGCATGGTGTCGACTTTGTCTTGCAGAGCTTTGGTCATCCCATTGTAAAATTCGAAATACTGGAGAAAATTGTAGGGAGTTTGCCGGTTACCGTAGGCGCTAATGAGCCAAGCGCTGAAGGCGCCGTCGCGATACTTTTTTAAGATCTCTTGCGCTCTTTTGATCCGCTCGCCATGGAGGATAGCAGCCTGGTTGTTGATCGCCTTGACCTCGGATGTAATGGTCGAAAGAAAGGGCAGATCGGTTGAAGAATCGAGTTTTTTTGGCGCATACTCTTTGAGGAGATTGCGAAGAATTTCTTCTTCATTTTCTGTTAGAGGAGTGACTCGAAAAACACCGGCGAAGCTAGAGAGACCGCCACTAGAGCTCTTCTCTGCAAGATCGGTCATTTTTGTTAGCTTCTTTGAGACTTTTTTGAAGCGCGTAGCGAGGAGATCATTTACTTTGGCCATGTAAACCTGCTTTACACACAATCAAATTCTAAACTTAGGTCTTAAGCTACGCCTTCTTTTTCTCAACTTATCGCGCCGTGTTCAAGAACACTGCTGCTCTTCGATGATGAAAAATTTGAGGCGTCTTCTTGCTCAAAATCAAGTTTTGAATTTGTTTGTGTGTACATCCTTTTGAGAAGTTCTTTTGATAGTGATTTATAATCTTCGGCTGCGCGACTTTTTGGAAAAACTTCGAAGATCGATTTTCCGTGAATACTTGCTTCAGAAACTTGGATATCACGCCGTACTTTTGCGTCCAATAGTTTTCCTGGAAATGTGTGGTCGATCAACTCCTGGAACTCGTTGTTGCTTTTGCCACGAGGATTCCAAAAAGATAGAGCCACCCCAATTACTTCGAGGGGATTGCGATGAGAAAGGTTGTCCATGAATTGTCCCAGCCTTTCTAGTCCTTTGACGCTATAAAATTCTGGCGTTGCGCAAACAAGGGAATAGTCTGACGCTATCAAGGCAGATTCTGTGAGCCAGGAAAGGGAGGGCGGAGTATCGATGATGACGATGTCGTAATCTATATTGCTTAGTACAGCGCGCAGCCTTTCGTGAGAGTATCTGTCTGCAGCGAGGCTTCCTGTGACCTCTACTCGCTCAAGCCAGGTATCTGCAGGGATAAGGTCGAGGTTCTTGATGTGGGTGTGGAGTACAACGTCTTCGATTTTCTTCTCGCCTTGTAACACTCCTGCCATGCTATCGTGTTCATCGGGATCATACCCAAGTCCAGTCGTCAAATTGGCTTGCGCATCAAAATCGATTAAGAGGACTTTTTTCTTGTGGAACTTAGCAAATGCAGCCGCGATATTTAGCGACGTAGACGTCTTTGCTGTTCCCCCTTTAAAACTACTAACTGCTATGCGTTTCATGATTCTCAAAATACGTGTTTAGTGCTCTATCTTTCGATTCTTTTTCGAGTGTATCTAAAAATGAATTAAGATCCACTTCTCCAATGACTACGTTGTCTCTGCGACGCACCGTAATAGTCTGATTTTCTACTTCTTTATCTCCAACTGTCAACATGTAATTGCATTGAGACATTTGCGCGTCGCGCACTTTCTTGCTCACAGATTCGTTAGAGTCATCTACTTCGGAAGCAAACCCGGCAGAGCTTAATTTTTGGTTTACTTCTCTAGCATACTCGTTATGGCGATCCGCAACGGGGATGAGACGTGTTTGTCTAGGGCTGATCCAAAGAGGGAATCTCCCAGCAAAATGCTCAATCAAAATCCCAAAGAAACGTTCGACAGAGCCAAAAATAGCGCGGTGGATCATAACGGGTCTTTTATGCATTCCATCGCTATCCATGTACTCGAGCTCAAACTTTTCAGGTAAGGACATATCCAGCTGCACGGTTCCACACTGCCAAGATCTTCCCAAAGCATCGCGGATGTGGATATCGATCTTTGGGCCGTAGAAGGCGCCATCGCCTTCGTTGATCTTGTACTCTTGTCCGTATTCATCAAGAGCGTCTTTTAAGCCCGCAGTTGCAATGAACCAGTCCTCATCGGTCCCGATGCTGTCTTCAGGTCTTGTTGACAGCTCAAAGCGGTACTCTAAGCCAAATGTGCCGTAAATCTTCTCAACGAGCTGCAATACTCCAAGAATTTCGCTCTTGATATCACTTGGGCGCATAAAGATGTGCGTGTCGTCTTGGTGAAAACTGCGGACGCGGAATAGGCCGTTGAGTGATCCAGAGGGCTCATGGCGGTGGACGTGGCCTAGCTCACTGATGCGCAACGGCAATTCGCGGTAGCTATGCGTGACCGATTTGTAGTAGAGCATGCAACCGGGACAGTTCATCGGCTTGATGGCAAATGCCCGCTTCTCAATCTCAAAGTGGTACATGTTCTCGCGGTAAAAATCCCAGTGACCAGAACGCTGCCAAAGCTCTTGGTTGAGGAGTTGCGGGGTTTTGATCTCTTGGTAGCCCGCCTCGTGTTGCAATTGTCTCAAAAAGCTCGTCAACTTGTCCCAGATGATCATCCCGTGTGGGTGGATAAAGGGCATTCCAGGGCCTTCTTCTTTGATCGAAAAGAGATCGAGCTTGGGGCCAAGTATTTTGTGATCTCGTTTTTTAGCCTCTTCGAGCATATGGAGATAACTCTTCAGCTCCTTGCGATCGGGAAATGAGATGCCGTAGATCCGAGTGAGCATTTCCCTCTCGCTATCGGCGCGCCAGTAAGCTCCTGATGTTTTCATTACCTTAAAGGCCTTGATTTTACCAAGAGCGGGTAGGTGGGGACCCCTGCAAAGATCAAAAAATTCGCCTTGCGAGTAGCCCGAAATTAGCCCCTCAAATTCATTGATCAATTCTGTCTTATGAGGATTATCTTTGAAGCGCTCTAGAGCTTCTTTTTTATCTTTAAATTCGTAGCGTTCTGGTTTGAAATTTTCTTTGAGGATGTTGGTGACTTCCTTCTCAATTTTTGCGAAATCGCTTTCAGAAATTTCGAGATTGGCGAAGTCGTAATAAAAACCGTTTTCAATTGGAGGGCCGATAGTCGGTTTTGCCTCTGGGTAGAGGCGCAAAATCGCTTGAGCAAGAACGTGTGCTGAGGTGTGCCAAAAAACTTCCTTGCCTTGAGGATCGGAAAAATTCCATAAAATGACCTTATCACCGTCTTGTAAAACAGTATTTAAATCTTTGTTCGTTCCATTGATACTAGCTGCGAGAGCTTGCTCTGGGCCCCTTTGATTGAGCTTTTCTGCCAAATCTTTGGCAGTGGCCCCTTCTTCCAATTCAATCTGTTTACCTGTGCATTCAATCAGCATAAAAAATTCCTCATACGAACTTTCTATTCTATCTCAATAGGGAGATGCTGATCAATTGCTTTCTTTGAGATTCGAGGCAAAAGGGGCGAAAAACTTAATTTGGAGATCGTAATTAACTCAGAAGAGTTAATGGAGATTGAAAATTAGATTTTTCGGATGCTTTTGGCCGAAGATCGGAGAAATTGAATTGATCAGTGTCTCCATAGAGGGTAATCATCAACAATGATATACTAGAGGGGGTGAATGCGAAACAAAGGGCGATTGCCCTTGCCGATCAACTCCTAAGCGAAGAAGGGCGCTTCAAAAATATCAATAGCGCTCATGCTTCCTATGTATTTTCCCCTGATGACTACAGCGAGGGGGAGGCTACAGAGCACATGCAAAGAAAAATCTATGCATTGCAATCTGATCCTGAGTTAAAAAGGCTCATTGAAAGTTTTTCCCTCCCTCTTTTTGACGCTAAGTATGAGAAGATGATCTTAGAGCTCTTAAATGCTAAAGAGATCACACACCGCCATCTGATCTTGGCCGTCCTCTCGGCATTTCTTTGTCCTCTTCGCCAACGTGTGGGATCTTGTTTTGCTACAGCACCTGCGATCATCGTACATGAAGAGCAACCAAGGCAATTTTTGCGCGATCTAAAAGATCTGTTGTACACTGGAAAATTGACTCGGGTTATGGTGGGAGTTGAATATACTGTTCCTATCAGTCCTACGGCAGGTCCTACATCAGGCCTGGCATCAGGTCCGGCATCAGGTCCTGGCGAACTAGGAGATGAGCACCTTTTCTTAAAAGTTTGGGAGTATTCCATCGCCTCTTTTGTCGATGTAAAGACAGAGTTTTCTCGATGGAACCTTTATGAGAGCTTAGGGCTGCATCACGGAGAAAAAGGGGGGATTGGTGAGCTCATGTATAGCTACTTAGAGCAGAGCTTAGCGCAAACAAATGATGACCTTTCGAAAACGCAGCAAGATTATGAAATCGCCTTTGATCAAGTCCGCTCGGTAGAAGCGCGCCTTAAGAATGCAGCCACAGAATCAGAAATTCGGCGCCTGAAAACAGAGCACCAGGCACGTTCTTATCATTTCAGCGCCTTGGAAAATCAGAGGAGTGCTCTTAGTGAAAAATCCCACCATATCGCAAACTTTTTCTCTTTCCTGATTGATCAATTCATCGAAAGGTTCCAAGAGCAGTTTCAAGAGATCTATGACGCCCGCATGCAAGAGATTCTCCCAAATGCCTACGACGATGCGCCCGCGGGCTTTCGTCTTCTCTATAAACATGGCAGAACCCACGTGGGGAGCTGGTCTTTCATTTACAATGCCGAAGAATATGTCCAAGCGCTAAAGGAGTTTTTTAGATCCATTGAGCATCCAATGCAAGAAGCTTGCGAGTGGAGCCAAGGCAAAGAAGAGATTAGTCACTTCATTACACGCATCATTCACCATGTAGCAACGGAAGAATTTCTCACCTCATCCTTTTACAGAATGGCCAAGGCTCATAAAGTCCCCATGCAAAATATTCCCCTAGAGCAAATGGAGAAAAAGCCTTGGGCCTACACATCGGGAGGGACACTGACGACCCTCCTCAAGACCTATTTTAAGCGAGAGGGATCCTTTTCTTCAGAAGCACGCTGGGTGGAAAGCCCACAAGACCTGCTCATTTTCCTACTTGATACGCTCAAAACATTGGCGCCTAAGGTGACAGATCCTTTTGGCAAAGATCCGAAAAAACGGATGCTGATGACCTCGCCAACGCACGTTTTTTCTCTTCTTCCAGGACATGATCTTTTCAAGCGGGGGTGGGAGGATCCTGGCTTTACATACACCTGGGTGCGTGACAAGATTCTAAAACCGCGCAGGGCTTTTTATAGCGCGATCACCCTTGCGCCCCACGAGCAGCATTTACTCCTCGAAGAGCTAGACATCACTCAGCGCACACAAATACCACTTACCCTCTCTGAATTCCGCTCATCTTTGCCTCAAGATCCCAATATCGATGCCAAGTTGTTTGAGCTTCTACCCCTCATTACACCTGCACAAGCAGACGAGCTCTATCTCGCTTTTGACCTCAAAGCACGGCCTCCTTCAAAGCCTCTATTTCGCCGCCACCTGCATGATGAAATTCTTTCTCATTATGAAATAGCAAATGAAGACATGCATGAAAAGGTGGCACGCCTTATGGAAGAAAGAAATTTAGCTCCGCCTCGACCTCTTATTTTTGCCGACACCAACTGGCCCACCTTCTATTTCTCTTTTGTGGTCAATCCAGCTAGTGGCGTTATTGAGCTTTGGCGTACCGACAAGATTGGCCTTACTGGCGCGCCCATGAGCGACTGGGGCCCTTATCTCGATGGTACAAGCAAGCATCCCTGGCGCCTCTTCCTTCGCCCTCATGAGTACGTTTCTCCATTATAAGTCTTTGTTTATAAATAGCATGCGTTTTTTTTTGTTGAGAATTAATAAACAACTCTTTATAATCTATTTAAAAACCTAAGTATTGAAGGAGAAAAAACATGAGTTTGTCTGTGCACAATAAGGTTTATCAAATGTCATGGGGTAATTTATTCAGCTCGGTAATAACTGGGGCTTCTGGCTTTACGTATGCCAAACGCCACTATGAGCTTTCAAAATTAGATTCACGCTGGATCGCTCATCGTTTGATTGCCCTTATCGAATTTATGCCTGTTCTTGGTGGAATAGCTGCTACTGTAGAACGACTTACCTATGCTCTTTTTGGTTCAGATTCGATTGCCTGGAGAACTAGTCCTGTTACATCGCAGGCGGCTTTAGAAAAGATGATTAAAAACCAGAATAAAGCTCTAGCTGAACATTACGATAGTTTTAAGTCCTATTTTGGGAATCCTTATTTGTCTAGTATGTCTCTTTCAGCAGATGACTTAGCCAAAAAAGAGCCAGAAAAATTAAAACTGACACATCATTTTGCAGATGCTCAGGGGCCGCGACCTACGATGGAAGATGCTCACTTTTATAAAGAAATGGAAAAAGGTGTTTTGACTGGAGTTTTTGATGGTCATGGTGGAAGTGAAGTTTCAGAATACGCAAGCGCCGAGTTCCAAAAAAGATTTCCAAAAGCTCTAAAGCAAGCTAATGGCAATGTCCATAAAGCTTTTGAGATGGTCATTCATCAAATACATCAAAAAGTAGCCAATAATTCAGCCTGGAATGACGAGGGTAGTACGGCAGTTGTTTCTTATATCGATAATGAAACACACCAAGTTTTCACAGCAACTTTGGGAGACAGCGAAGCGAATATTTATCGTAAAACTGGATGGGGTGATTTATCTTCTATTCCCCTCTCCTGTGTGCGAGATTGGTTAAGTACAAAAGATCTCGACCGTTTGTATGATATCTACGGCACAAAACATGTCAAAATGTGGTTAGAAAAAATTGGGTTTAATGCAAAATATATTCGCTCACACCTAAATGGGGGAGTGAATGTTTCTAGAGCTATAGGCGATGTTGCGAATACTGGAGAACCAGGCCAGCCTCGTGTAATTCATAAGCCAAAAATTACGGTTAATAAACTTAAGGCCGGAGATAAATTAGTTCTAGCTTGCGATGGTCTCAAAGATTTCCTTCCTGAAAATGGGGTTGTTGGCATTGTAAACAATCATTCTTCAAAAGGTCTACTCCAATGGATCTTTGAGAGGATCTTTGGTAGTCAAAGCGAGTCAAAATCTCTTGCTCAGCAATTGGTAGATTCTGCGCTGAAACAAATGAATTCAAGATCAAATGATAATGTAACTGTAGTTGTCGTGGAAGTCGCCTAAGGCTTTGATGCACTGACAGAACTTTACACATCGAGATTCAAGACTTGGGTTTTCACTGCGTCGGTTTTTCCTCGAATTTTTCATCCTCTACTCTTTTCGTGTCTATGGACACG
>Ga0209986_10002112_pt1 | contig 18458 bp, 15 predicted proteins | sample BlataG_FD_183168 | JGI IMG/M metagenome (GOLD analysis project Ga0209986, IMG submission 183168) | Deep subsurface microbial communities from Black Sea to uncover new lineages of life (NeLLi) - Black_00105 metaG (SPAdes) (version 2) | ecosystem: Environmental > Aquatic > Marine > Oceanic >... | reverse complement strand
CCCAGAAATCTTATGATCTAATTCATCCCATTGTAATTGAAGATGAAAAATTAAAGTCAGTTACTTTAAAAAATGATATTGCTTTAATCATTGCCAGAAGCAGAGATTTTATTGAAACACCCGGTATTATCGAGAGGATTACCCGGCCCCTGGCTGAAAATAATATAAATATAATTGAAATGACTACTATCAAAACAGATATTTTAATCTTTTTGGAATGGAAAAATAGAGAATTTGCCTATAAAATAATAAACAAATCGTTAGAAGAAGCAGGAATTTTAGTAACTAATTGAATTAGTGTGGAGCGGGTAGCGTATAGGATATTAGTTCTCCAGTTACCCGGTTAACCAGTTTGCCAGTTAAAATACAGGTTACAAGTAGGGGCGTATTGTATACGCCCTTATAATAAATTAAAACTGAAAACTGATTGTCTTCACGCAATACGCGATACGAAATACGAAAATAAAGGAGGAAATAAAAATGTTTAAAGGATCTTTTGTAGCTATGATCACCCCATTTACAAAAAATGATGAGGTCGATGAAAAAGGAATAAAAGAATTAGTGGAGTTTCATATCAAAAATGGGACTAATGGCATTGTCCCTTGCGGCACTACCGGGGAATCCCCTACTCTTTCTCATGAAGAACATAAAAGAGTTGTGGAGTTAACTATAAAAGCAGTAGCGGGAAGAGTCCCGGTAATTGCCGGAACCGGCTCCAATTGCACTCGAGAGGCCTTAGATCTAACTTCTCATGCTAAAGAAGCAGGGGCAGATGGTGCCCTGATAATCACCCCTTATTATAATAAACCAACTCAAAAAGGATTGTACTTGCACTTTAAAAAGATAGCGGAAGAAGTAAATATTCCAATTGTAGTCTATAATATCCCTTCCCGAACCGGAGTAAATATACTGCCTGAAACTCTAGCGGAATTAGCTGAATTCAAAAACATCGTAGCGGTAAAAGAAGCAAGTGGAAATCTGGATCAGATGACTCACATAGTTGAATTATGCGGAGAAAAAATTACCCTTCTTTCCGGAGACGATAAATTATTACTCCCGGTCTTATCCATTGGGGGCAAAGGAGTAATTTCGGTAGTAGCCAATATTATCCCTCGGGATGTTTCCGATATGGTTAGAGAATTCGAAAAAGGAAATTATCAGGAAGCTAAAGAAATTTTCTTATCTAAAGTCTATCCTTTGAGTAATGCCATGTTTTACGAAACCAATCCTATCCCGGTTAAAACCAGTGCCCGTTTAATGGGGCTGCCTTCCGGCGATTTACGGTTACCTCTGGCTCCTATGAGCGAAAATAATCTGACAAAATTAAAAGCGGATTTAATAAAATTTGGTTTACTGGAGGGATAACAAATGATTAAAGTCATTGTCTGTGGTGGTTGCGGAAAAATGGGTTTAAAAGTTGCGCAATTAATTTACCAAAACAAAGATATGGAGTTGGTAGGGATAATTGAATCTCCTTCCCATCCAGATAAAGGAAAAGATTGGGGAATGTCGGTAGGTTTGGGAAAAACCGGAGTAATTATTACAGCTGATTTGGAAGAAATAATTCAAAAGGCAGATCAGATAGTTGAATTCACTAATCCCCAAGTTTCTCTGGAACATTTGGGAATTGTCTCTAAATATAAAAAGGCTATGATTATGGGAACTACCGGGTTCTCCCCGGAAGAGATCGAAAAAATTAACAAATTGGCTCAAGGTATTCCTTTTCTTCTCTCACCAAACATGTCTTTAGGAGTAAATTTGCTATTTAAACTTGCTGCTGAAACTGCTGCTGCTTTGGGCGATGATTACGATATAGAAATTGTAGAAGCACATCACCGGTTTAAAAAAGATGCCCCCAGTGGAACGGCAAAAAAGTTGGCTCAAGAAATTGCAAAAGCTAAAGGGGTGAGTCTGGAAAAGGTAGCAATCTATGGCAGAGAAGGAATAATCGGAGAAAGGAAAAGAGGAGAGATCGGTATCCACTCAATTCGAAGCGGAGATATTACCGGTGAACATACAGTGATGTTCACTGCCTTAGGTGAAAGATTGGAATTAACCCACAAAGCCCACAGCCGTGATACCTTTGCTTATGGCACCATTCAAGCCATAAAATTTATGGAAGGAAAACCCGCAGGTTTTTATGAAATGAAAGATGTATTGAAAATGTAAGAAAAGAGTTAGCTGGTTAGTTGGTTACCTGGTTAATTAGTTTAGGAAAGAAAAGAGAAGAAAGAATACAGTGATGAGTGATGAGTAACTAGTAGGGGCTCGATTCATCGACCCGCGGAAGAAAGGTAAGGATAATAATAAACATGAAAATAGATTTTGTTAAAATGCACGGATTGGGGAATGATTTTATTTTAATCGATTGCTTAAATAAATCATTGGGCGATTCTTCCTTTCTTTCTTATCTGGCAAAAAAACTTTGTGACCGCAACTTCGGAATAGGCGCAGACGGATTAATGCTTATCTTGCCCTCGTCTAAAGCTGACTTAAGAATGAGGATTTTTAATTCCGATGGCAGCGAAGCCCAGATGTGCGGAAATGGAATTAGATGTTTCGCTAAATATGCCTATGAAAATAAATTAATTTCTAAAAACAAATTTGCAGTTGAGACTTTAGCAGGTATAATCACTCCTGAACTAATTTTTCAAGATTTAAAAGATAAAAAAGTTTTAAAAATTAAAGTTGATATGGGCACTCCCAAATTAAGAAGAAGAGAAATACCTATGACCGGTGAAGATACTCCCACAGTAGTGGATGAAGCATTGAAGATAAATTCCGAGCAGACTTTTAAAGTCACCTGTGTCTCTATGGGAAACCCTCATTGTATAGTCTTTGTAGATGATGTACAATCTATACAGGTAGATGAAATTGGCCCAAAAATTGAAAATCACCCCCTCTTCCCTGAAAAAACTAATGTAGAATTTATTCAAATTATAAATAATAAAGAGTTAAATTTCAGAGTATGGGAAAGAGGAGTAGGAGAAACTTTAGCTTGTGGAACCGGGGCATGTGCAGCTTTAGTAGCTGCTGCCTTAAATAAAAAAACTGAACGGAAAGTTACAATTCACTTACCTGGTGGAGATTTAAATATTCAGTGGGCTGATGATGGACATGTTTATATGACCGGACCGGCAGAATTAGTATTCAGGGGAGAAATGGTAATTTAATTGTCCAATGTGCCAATTCACCAATTAAAAATAATCAAAGCTCGTTAATTTAAAAAAATATTAAAATAGAATAATAATAAAATTTATTAACAAAAGGAGAAATTGTAGATGAAGATAGCGCAAAGAATACAAACTATCCCCCCTTATTTATTTGCAGAAATTGATAAGAAAAAAGAGGAAGCCATAAAAAGAGGGGTTGATATTATTAATTTAGGTATAGGTGATCCTGACCAACCAACACCTAATAATATAATTGAAAAATTAAGAGAAAGTATTAAAGATCCTAGGACCCATAACTACCCTCCTTACCAGGGAACAGCTGAATTCAGACAAGCGGTCGCTTTATGGTATAAAAATAGATTTGGGGTTGACTTAAATCCGGATAAAGAAGTAATGGCGCTTATTGGTTCCAAAGAAGGAATTGCTCATATTTTTCTTGCTTTTATTGATCCGGGAGATTTCAGTCTTATTCCTGATCCTGCTTATCCGGTATACAAAACCGGAACGCTTTTCGCCAACGGTTTTCCTTATATTATGCCTTTATTAGAGGAAAATGGCTTTTTACCAGATTTGGAAGAAATAGATGAAGATATTGCCCAAAGAGCGAAATTAATGTTTATCAACTACCCCAATAATCCCACCGCTGCTGTTGCCAATAAAGATTTTTTTGAAAAAGTAGTAAAATTTGCTAAAAAATATGATATCTTGGTTTGCCATGATTTTGCTTATTCAGAGATGACCTTTGATAATTATAAGGCAAGCAGCTTTTTAGAAGTAGATGGGGCTAAAGATATAGGAATAGAATTTCATTCTCTATCCAAAACTTATAATATGACCGGCTGGAGACTTGGTTTTGCAGTGGGAAACAAAGAAGCTATTTCAGCTCTATCCATAATAAAAACCAATGTTGATTCTGGAGTCTTTAAAGCCATCCAAGAAGCTGGAATAGAGGCCCTAACTGGTCCCCAGGACAATATAGAGAAGATGAATAAAATTTATACCGGTAGACGAAATGTAGTGATAAATGGATTAAATAAATTAGGATGGAATTTAAAACCAACTAAAGCTACTTTTTACATCTGGATCCCCACTTTGAACAAAATGAGTTCTATGGAATTTTCTAATCTCTTACTGGAAAAAACAGGAATAATTGTTACTCCTGGAATCGGCTACGGAGAATATGGCGAAGGGTATGTACGAATTGCTCTAACTGTTGATGAAAAAAGATTAGAAGAGGCAATGGAAAGGCTAAAAGTTTTAAAATTATAGAAGAACAAGAAATAATCTTTTAGTTAATATAATACCTACCCGCCTTATCTTTTCAAATAAATAAGGCGGGAAATAAATGAATTTAAATATAAAGAAAGAAAATAAATTGTTTTTCAATATATTATTTTCTAGAAAGAATAAGTTTAGATTTTGCAGCTATATTCTCTGCGCATAATCCATATTTATTCAAGAGCTGCTCATAATCTCCCGATTCGCAAAAGACATCCTGTATGCCAATCATTTCCATCGGAACGGGATAATTACGGACAATAACTTCAGCAACAGCTGCACCCAGGCCGCCATATATACTGTGTTCTTCTACTGTTACAATAGCTCCAGTTTCTGTTGCGCATTTTATGAGCAATTCAGTGTCAATTGGTTTAATTGTATGGATATTAATAACTCTAGCATTGATACCTTCACTTTTCAGTAACTTTGCAGCTTCCAAAGCTTTGTGAACCATATAACCTGTTGCGATAATTGTAAGATCTGAACCACCCACCAAGATATTTCCTTTTCCAAACTTAAAATTATATTTACTGTCATATATGTAAGGAACCTCTGCTCTACTAAGACGAATATATACTGGTCCGTCTATATCAAGACAAGCTCTAATACTTTTTTCTGTTTCCATTGGATCGGATACAGAAATAATAGACATATTAGAAAGTGAATCCTAATACTAATTGCGTCTATTCCTAAAATAGATCTTACTTCTTCTTCTATTTCTGCTAACATTTTATGTGTGTCAAATGCTTTTATTTCACCTTAAGTAATTCCCAGCGCTCTTTTTAGCTGAGAATATATACTTGCAGATATTTCCGTTACTTGAGTATCTCATAAATCAAAGTAAACATATTAAAATATAATATTGCCTTAATCTGGAGTAAATTGATTCTTTAATCCCTTTTCTTGTAATAGAAATTTATAATCATCATGTATTCTAGCTCTAGATATTCGTTTTTCTCCAGCCATCATTGTAAGTTGATATAAATAAGAACCTGGGCCTGCTACAACTGGATGATACCCATTTTTCATAAAAGCTAGATCGTTACTTTTTAAACTAAATGCTTGGTCCATTTTCCCTGAATCATCAAATTGCCATATTAAACCAAAACCTTCTTGGCGAGAAAATCGAAAAAAATATATCTCTTCATAGCACGCTTCTTCTCCTAAAGTATTATATTGATGACGGTGAGGGGGTATAGTTCCCCAATTTCCAGAAGGTATAATAGTTTCTGCAACCAAAAGATAATTTGCATTCGTATTATCTGACCAGCATACTTTCCTAATTTCCCTTTCCCAATTGTCCGCACCTCTAATCGTTCTCCTTACTTCATTTGGAGTAATCAATGAAAAGTCATATTTTTTTTCAGCTGGAGAACTTCCAAAGGCAATTAAAGAATTCTGTAATGCGTTAAGCGTAATTTCTTCATCTCTAGAAATTAATAATGTAAATGGTAGATCATTAAAGGGATCCTTTCTTGGTCCAATAAGCTTTTTAATCCCACTACCTTTAATTAACAGTGAACACAATCCTTCAACCAAAACTAAAGCATATTCTCTATTAACAGTATTTTGAGTATAAGTTTCTCCCTTTTTGAGACTTAAAACGGAAAACTTGAGATTTTCTAACTCATTTACTATAATATTATTTATACCAGATTTAATTTGTTTACGCACTCTTCCACAAGACCTTTTCATATTTTCCCTCTTCCTCCTTGTGAAATATTAAAGTATGTTCAAAATTTAAAATATTCTTTTTTTAATTTTTTCAAACATTTCCCATAAAAATATTTCTTAACATTTAAAGCTTAATTGTTCATGTGCAATTTTCCAACTTTCCTTAAATATTCTAATAATTTGTTCAACAATTTTAAATGATTCATCTTTATCTCTTTTAAATATTTCACAAAAAATCGAGGGTTTCTGTATCTCATTAAAAAATCCCATCTTATACGCCTCTTTCATTATTTTAGCAACCTCCTTAACTCCAATATCTCCAGGAAATCCAAATGGTATGTGAAAGTCTCCAAAAAGTATTTGCTCAGAATTGGTAACACAATTACAAAAATGAAACTCTGATACATATTTTTTCGATTTTCGTAAAGACATTATTGGATCTTCATTGTTAAGTAACATATGAGCTGTATCCAAACATAAATTTAATTTTAAACCTTTTTCCCTTAATGTACTGCATAAATAAATTCCTTCTTCAGTAAATCCCAAAGAGTTTTTTTTATGTATATTAATATCCATCGGCTCAATTATAATTTCCATTTCAGGATATGATGAAGTGGCTGCTTCACATATAGTAATAAGAGAATCTTCAAGCTTTTGAAGAGCTATTTTTCTGTCCTTTAGATCTTTTGGACATGGACCACTAATAACGACAAACCTTTTTGCACCTGCCTCATCCGCTTCGTCTAGTCTTTTAATCACTTCCAGATAGCTTCTTCTTCGGTTTTCTTCATCTAAATCTGATAAATTAAAATTACCATTGTTTAATATTCTTGAAATACAATAGGTAAGAATAAGTTTATTAGACTTAATTAAATTTGCAATTTTTTTTCTCTCGCTTGAAAAAGGGATATGTACCGTTTGAATGCCATCAAAAAAATCTTTTTTGATGGCATATTCAATTGCTTCCAATGTTTTATCTTCTTTCTTGTTAGAGTCAGGCCATGTTTGAGAAATCATTAGTCCGACTTTGGCTATATTATTTAATGTTACCATATATATCCCTCCTCTCAAATATTTTTATATAATTAAAATAAATTAATTGTTACCCAAAATCTGCGTCTAAAATATTTACACAGATTTTTCGCCAAATTCATCCAATAATCATCTGAATCTTATGATGAATCTGCAAATCTACATTCAAATTCCACCATTTTATTCACCGCCTTTCGGAGATAGTGGCTCCATTTAATTATCTAACTTGCAAACGTTTTTGTGCGTAACCGCACAATTTTTTAGGATAATCATGAGTACTCAGCCAAGACAGTAATAAGAGCCTCATCGATTTCAGGTTCCTCAAAATTAGCCGGCTCACGAACAGGTCCGACTGGATGCCCCATAAGCTTCATACCCCTTTTCACAATCGAGTTAGGATTTCCCATTTTGAATGTTGCACGAAACGGAGCAATTTTTTCCTGCAGCTGTTTCGCCTTCTCCATCTCCCCAGCCTTCCAAGAATCGTAGATACCCGCCATTAGCTCTGGAAACAGGTTGGCACAGCCGGAAACCGCTCCGTCTCCCCCCTCTAGTAGTGTTTGAAGGATCAGTGAATCAGTCCCAACCAACACTGCAAAATCATCACCTGTGATTTCTATGAGTCGTTTGATGTTTTCTATCTTTCCGCTACTGTCTTTGATACCAACTATGTTCGTAATCTGGGAGAGACGTTGTACGGTCTCGGGTTCGATATTGTTTCCCGTACGCATCGGAATATTATAGATCATTACAGGCACATCAACCGCTTCGGCCACTTTTCTATAATGTCTATAAATCTGCTCCTGTGAAAGTCCGACATAGTAAGGCACAATTACAGATAGGGCTTCTACTCCCATTTTCGCTGTCTCTTTAGCTAAATCGATAGTTTCCCTCGTGGTGATACACCCCACTCCCGCTACGACAGGAAGGCGGCCAGCGGTCTGTTTTACAACAACGTCAGTTATCATCAGCCTCTCTTCACGGGTAAGAGAGTAAAATTCACCATTCGTACCGAGACAAAATAAGCCTTGCACCCCAGCGCCAATCTGTCGTTCCACCTGTCGGCTCAACTCCTCAGTATTAACCGATTCATCGCTGTGCATGGGAGTAATTAAAGCAGTCAACACACCTTTCAGTTCAAACATTTCTTTCTCCTTTCTTAGCCTGCATAATGACAAGCTACATAATGCCCAGGTCTTTTCTCTTCAAGATCGGGAATCTCCTGGCTACATTTTTCTTTTGCAATGGGACAACGGGTATGAAAGCGACATCCACTCGGCGGAGAGATTGCATCGGGAACATCACCCTCAAGAATTATTCTATGTCGCTGCCGTTCCATTTTAGGATCTGCTTCGGGCACCGCGGAGAGCAAAGCTTTCGTATACGGGTGAAGTGGACGATCAAAAAGTTCATTCTTCTCTGCTATCTCTACAATTTTTCCCAAATACATAACTGCAATTCGGTCGCTGATATGACGTACCACAGCCAGATTGTGGGCAATAAAAAGGTAAGTCAGGTTATATTTTTCTTGCAGGTCTTGCATGAGGTTGATAATCTGGGCCTGTACTGAGACGTCCAAGGCTGATACCGGCTCGTCACATACGACAAATTCGGGATCAATTATCAAAGCCCTGGCAATACAGATGCGCTGTCGCTGACCACCAGAAAATTCATGTGGATAACGATTAGCAAGACTCGGTTTTAGGCCTACATCTTTAAGTAACTCGGATACGCGTTGTTTTATCTCCTTGTTGTTCATGAGCTTATGGGCTCGTATCGGTTCTCCTATACTTTCACCGATTGTCATTCGGGGATTAAGCGTAGAATATGGATCTTGAAAAATGATTTGTATTTTTTTACGCATAGGACGAAGTTCTCTTTCGGACAACTTTGTTAAGTCGATTCTATTGAAGAACACATGACCACTTGTAGCCCGATACAACTGAACAATTACAAAACCGGTAGTTGATTTTCCACAACCAGACTCACCAACAAGACCCAAGGTTTCACCACGATATATATCTATGGAGATTCCGTCAATCGCGTGTACTATTCCCGAGCGTTCGCTAAAAGCACCCAACTTAACAGGAAAATGTTTTTTTAAATCCTTTATCGAGACAATAACTTCGTTTTGTTCTTTTTTCATTTCTCTACCCCATTTCTAGTGTCCACCCAACATGCAGCCTTGTGCGTGGGATTATTATCCTTTCCTGGTACAATTGTTAGAACCGGGTTTTCCCTCCAACATCTCTCAACGCTGTATCTACAACGAGGAGCAAATGGACAAAACTGTGGTTTTTCCAACAAGTCAGGAGGTGAACCTTCTATAGATGCAAGCCGCGTAACCTCCTTTCCTCGAATTTTGGGTATACTTTTTAACAAGCCAATGGTGTATGGGTGCCGTGGATCATCATATAGATCATCAACCAGCGCCTCTTCCACAAAAAAACCCGAATACATTACTATAACACGGTCCACCATCCCAGCTATAAGTCCCAAATCATGGGTAATAAAAATAATTGAAGAATCCAACTTCGCATGAAGATTTTTAATCAATTCCACTATTTGAGCCTGTATGGTGACATCAAGAGCGGTGGTAGCTTCATCGCATATAAGGACTTGCGGGTCACAGGTAAGAGCCATGGCGATCATAACCCTCTGCTGCATTCCTCCAGAAAGTTGATGAGGATATTCATTGAATAGTTCTCTTATGTTTGAAAAGCCGACCAATTCCAATAACTCTGTACTTCTTTCCAAGGCCTGGGATTTTGAAAGCTTTTTGTGATAAATAAGAGCTTCTGATACCTGTGCACTAATTTTCATTAATGGATTGAGAGACGTCATTGGTTCTTGAAAGATCATACTGATTTTATTGCCCCTTATGTGCTGCATATCACGTTTGTTCATTTTCCTGATGTCTTGCCCATCAAAAAAAATTTGACCATTCTCAATAGTGGCCGCTGGTGGGAGCAGATTCACAATGCTGAGCATGCTTACACTCTTACCACATCCACTTTCACCGACCACAGCAAGCATCTCACCTTTTCTAAGCGAAAAAGAGACACCGTTTACCGCATGAATCTTTGATTTACGCTGTTTAAATGTCGTTTCAAGATTTTTTACTTCCAATATTGCCATCAAGAATCTCTCCTTTAGTTTTTCTCCTACTCCCACTGGCGAGGGTTAAGTGCGTCATTCAGCCCATCGCCCAGGAAACTGAATGCCATCGTTACAATTGCCAGTACAGCAGCCGGTGCGGCAAGGATATGTGGGTACAAATGCCATACCCGTAGACCATCGCTAATCATATTTCCCCAACTGGGCATCGGCGGACGAACTCCAACTCCCAAGAAGCTGAATGCCGATTCCAACACCATAGCTTCCCCGAGAGTAGCACTAAAAAGCACAATCACAGGACCCATTGCGTTGGGAATAATGTATCTCCATAAAATTCCAAAGGTTGTTACTCCGGCTGCACGAGCTGCAACCACATAGTTTTTATTCCGAATTGAGAGAATCTGAGCGCGTATTATCCGTGCTGCTTTTGGCCATTTGAGCAGTGCTAGGGAAGCAAAAACGAGCACAAAATCGACCCAAATAGTTTCTCGAAACACAGTGTTTTTAGTTTCGAGATATTGGGTTTCCATCCAGCGCATAAGCGGTGGTTTTAGGGATGCATTTAGCACAATCACGAGAAGTAGCGAGGGTATGGACATTATAAGGTCGATAAACCATACAATAAATGCGTCAACGTTTCCCCCAACATACGCCCCGATAGACCCAACCACAATCCCGATCAAAAAGCTGGTAACTGTAATCGATATCGAAATAATAACGGCAGTCCGAGCACCATAGATAACTCTGCTCAGAATATCACGCCCAAGATCATCTGTTCCAAACGGGTGTGCCCACGAAATCCCTTGGTTACGCATTTCAAGGTTTTGTGACAAGAAGTCGTAAGGTGTAATATAGGGTCCAATAAATGCTACCAAAATGAGCAGGGAAATTATTATAAATCCAATGACCGCACCTTTATTGGCTATTAGTCTTAAAAATGCATCCTTCATAAGGCTATTTGAAGGAATATCCTTAATTGCGGTTAGATAATTTGTCTCAGTGTTTTCAATAGTATCAATTTTGTCTTTCATGCTTGCTTGGTCTCCTTTTTACTTAGTGCTCTCGGGTCCAAAAGAGGAAACACAATATCAACCAAAAGATTGACTGTGACCACCACTGTTGAACCAATGAAAACAAGGGCCAGAATAACTGGATAATCGGAGGTGGTAATTGATTTCACCGCAAGTTGACCGAGCCCCGGAATTCCAAATACAGTTTCTATTAGCACTGCGTTGTTCAACATGTTAATAATGATCAACCCCAACTGGCTCACTACTGGGATAAGTACCGGTTTCATCATATGGCGGACCACGATCTGAATATTGGGAATTCCCTTTGAGCGTGCGGTTCTAATATAGTCTTCACCCAATACTTCTAACACAGCTGATCGAGATTGTCGAATTATCAAAGCCATCGGGGTAATTGCCAAAACAAGCAGGGGTAGAATGACCATCGAATCGAAGAGACCATGCCAACCATATGGCACATCCATTATGTCTATCCCTTTGACAAAGAACATCATCAGTAATGGTCCGGACACAAAAACCGGCACGCCCCATATCCCCATGGCAAATGCTGAAATTACATTATCTAGCCACCGGTTATGATTTAAAGCAGCTATGACACCGAGGGCAGTACCGAGAATAGCCAAAAATGCTGTTGCAGCCAGTCCCAGCTGAAGAGTGATAGGAAAGGCGTTTGCGATTATGCTACCCACGCGTCTACCACTTATAAGTGAATTTCCAAAGTCACCCTGTACCAAGTGAAGAAGATAATTCCAGAACTGTACCAAGAAGGGACGGTTCAAACCAGCGGCTTCTCGTATTGCCTCTATTCGTTCTGGATTATAAGCAACATCACCTGGTGCTCTCAAAAAAATTAATTTAATCGGGTCGCCCGCTCCAAAAAAAACCAAAGCGTAAACAACGAGAAGAACAACCAAGACCGTTGGTATCCATAGTAATAATCTATTTCCTATATACTTCCACATGTATCCTCCAGCAACACAAAGATTTTTAGATAAAGTACTTCAGTCTGCTTTTTTCAGTTGAGGTGTAGGTACCATAGAGTGATACCCACACCTTTTTTACTTTTCATTTACTTTTGGTTGGTTATCTTTGCTTTCAATTCCTCGTCAATCGAAACGGCCCAAGGTTCGATAACCTGCCAGTCATCATTTTTATCAAAGTTCAAAACCCACGGCATTGCCCATTTCGACATAGTATCATACCGGTATGGGATATATTGCCAATCGTCACGAAAGATTCGCTGCGCTTTTTGCGCTAGAGCGATTCGCGCAGGATCATCAACGGATTTGGTGGAAGCTTCCTCCAAGAGGGCATCTATTTCAGTATTCTTATAGCCGCCCATTTTTCTCTGGGCGTTGCCCGATGAGGAGTGAATTGCGCCCATTAGATAAGAAACCATATCAGGAACACGGGTACCGACATCATCCCGAAAGATCTGGATATTACTCTGATCAGGTCCTTTATAGCTATCGATATTCGGTTTCATCTCTGTACCTTCGATTTCCAAAACCTGGCGCCATTGCTCCGCGATGTACTGTGCTGCTGCCTCGTGAGAGGGATTACTTACACCAACGAACATAAGCCTGGTAAGGTTAGCCGCGTTACCATAGCTGGAAGCTGCCAGTGCAGCACGGGCTGCTTCTGGATCGTATGGATACTCTTTATATTCAGAGTCAACTCCTTTAACTTTATTTACTATTTGTGTGGCCGGTTTGTGTGGACCATCTGGAAAAGCGACTTCAAACATCTTCTTTGTATCCACAGCCATAATAAGGGCTTTTCTCACATTGATATCATCCATAGGTGGTCTGCTGGAGACAAACCAAAAGTGGTGTCCCTTGGCCAACATAGCGCCGTCTGCGAATTCCTTACCCAAGTCCTGTATCATTGTGGGGGTGTTGAGCTCAGTATGAGCATCCATCTGTCCACGCTGAAGCATGAGTGTAGCGGTCTGTGCGTCGTGGACGGTGGTAATTATAATTTTGTCCAGTTTTGGCACCGGTCCAAAAAAGTTGGGATTTTTTACCAAAGTTATTATTCCACTGTTGAGATCCATATCTTGTGGCATAAAAGGACCACTTACAACCACCCCATTCTTCGGATGCCACCATTCGATGATTTGCTCACCATTGGAGTCTTGGGCTTGAGAGATCTTTACCGGTGGAATAAGGGCTGTAGCAAGCTTCTGATAAAATATTGGATCCGGCTTGCTGAGAGTTACCTCGACTGTACGCGAATCTTTGATCACTAAGCCTGACATCTCCTGAGTCTTGCCGGTACTTACCTTATCGTATCCAATCACACCTGACAGAAAAAGGTCCACCCGCTGGTGCTGTGTACTGGGCCGTGTACACAGGTCCCAAGTCCCCTTCACATCTTCCGCAGTAATAGGACTTCCATCGGAAAAAACCGCATTTTCTGCAATGGTAAAGGTCCATACAGTGTTGTCGGCATTACCTGACCAGTCGGAGAAAACGTATGGCTGTATCTCACCATTCGAATCGAAGTACATTGGGCTTGCCCACCATAGCGAGAGCCAGCGAACCTCATGACCACCACCGTTTAACGGTGACCAGTTGTCACTTCTGACGGGATGGATTATTCGAAGTATCTGTCCCCCTTCGGTCCCTTCCTGCGAACCACTGGCAAAGATGCCAATACTACTTACCATTAGAGCTAAACACAAAACAATCGTTAACATAATCAAATGTTTCTTCATAAAATTTTCCTCCTTTTATTGTTACCCAAAATCTGCGTCTAAAATATTTACACAGATTTTTCGCCAAATTCATCCAATAATCATCTGAATCTTATGATGAATCTGCAAATCTACATTCAAATTCCACCATTTTATTCACCGCCTTTCGGAGATAGTGGCTCCATTTAATTATCTAACTTGCAAACGTTTTTGTGCGTAACCGCACAATTTTTTAGGATAATCATGAGTACTCAGCCAAGACAGTAATAAGAGCCTCATCGATTTCAGGTTCCTCAAAATTAGCCGGCTCACGAACAGGTCCGACTGGATGCCCCATAAGCTTCATACCCCTTTTCACAATCGAGTTAGGATTTCCCATTTTGAATGTTGCACGAAACGGAGCAATTTTTTCCTGCAGCTGTTTCGCCTTCTCCATCTCCCCAGCCTTCCAAGAATCGTAGATACCCGCCATTAGCTCTGGAAACAGGTTGGCACAGCCGGAAACCGCTCCGTCTCCCCCCTCTAGTAGTGTTTGAAGGATCAGTGAATCAGTCCCAACCAACACTGCAAAATCATCACCTGTGATTTCTATGAGTCGTTTGATGTTTTCTATCTTTCCGCTACTGTCTTTGATACCAACTATGTTCGTAATCTGGGAGAGACGTTGTACGGTCTCGGGTTCGATATTGTTTCCCGTACGCATCGGAATATTATAGATCATTACAGGCACATCAACCGCTTCGGCCACTTTTCTATAATGTCTATAAATCTGCTCCTGTGAAAGTCCGACATAGTAAGGCACAATTACAGATAGGGCTTCTACTCCCATTTTCGCTGTCTCTTTAGCTAAATCGATAGTTTCCCTCGTGGTGATACACCCCACTCCCGCTACGACAGGAAGGCGGCCAGCGGTCTGTTTTACAACAACGTCAGTTATCATCAGCCTCTCTTCACGGGTAAGAGAGTAAAATTCACCATTCGTACCGAGACAAAATAAGCCTTGCACCCCAGCGCCAATCTGTCGTTCCACCTGTCGGCTCAACTCCTCAGTATTAACCGATTCATCGCTGTGCATGGGAGTAATTAAAGCAGTCAACACACCTTTCAGTTCAAACATTTCTTTCTCCTTTCTTAGCCTGCATAATGACAAGCTACATAATGCCCAGGTCTTTTCTCTTCAAGACATGAAATTTTTTTACCTTATTATCATTCATATTAAACAATCTATTTTGTAAAGACTTTTTGATATATTCTTTTTGCATCTAAATATTCAATAGATCGTGGATTATTTTTAATAAGGCGTTGCTGTTCTGATATAGCCAGTGTTGCAAGATTGTCCAGTACGTTTTCAGAAACCTCGAATCCTTCAACGGTAATACCGACATCGTTAACTAATTTTCTAATTTCGTCCACAACAGATTTTACAACCTTTTCTTCAGAAAAAATAGTATTTTCAATTCCCATCACTTCAGCAACTTTAATGAACTTTTCTGGGACTGCTTTCGCATTAAATTCCATCACTTCAGCCAGTAGGATTGAATTGGACAACCCATGGCTGATATTATACTTTCCACCAAGAGGATAAGCCAGAGCGTGTACTCCTCCTGTTCCGGAATTTGTTATTGCTATCCCTCCATAAAGACTACCGATTGCCATATAATACCTTGCTTCTTTGTCACCTCCGTTTTTAACAGCTCTCCGAAGATATTTATTGATTAACCTCATAGAATCTAGAGCAAATAAATCACTCATTGGATTTGATTTTTTGCAAATAAAACATTCAATCGCATGAGTAAAGGCATCTATCCCCGTCTCAGCAGTAATCTTTGGTGGAACTGAAAATGTAAGTTCAGGATCAAGAATAACCAAATCCGGTATTAGATAAGGACTGACTATACCTTTTTTCCATTCCTTTTTTTTATCCTTAACTATAGCATTAGGTGTAACTTCGGCACCTGTACCTGAAGTTGTAGGTAGAATAATTAATGGAATACCAGGTTTATCAATCAAATTCGTTCCTATATAATTCCTTACAGAACCCTCAATACTGCCAGATACAGCCAATAATTTAGCCATATCTATTGTGCTACCACCACCAATTCCAATAATTCCATCGTAATTAGAAATAATATTCAGCTCGTTAATAGCTTGATCTATTTCGGTTATTGTCGGCTCATTTTTTATATTATCAAATACTGTAAAAGAAATATCCTCTTCTTTCAAATTATTAAATATATAATCAACTATCCCCATCTTTTTTAAATTATAATCAATAAATATTAATACTTTCTTAAGTTTCTTTTTCTTAATTATATTTACTATTTCTCTACTTTTAGAAAAACCAACCTCAATCTTACGAGGCATTTGAAAAACAAAATCTTTAATCATTTTTAAACTCCTTACCTAACAGTTATTTCAAATTTCGGCAATATCAATTTTATGCCTATTGCCAAATTTAATTGCCATTTTTATAGCTTCTACCATACTTTCTTCGTTAGCTCTACCCTCTCCTGCTTTACCAAAAGCGACTCCATGATCAACCGAAGTTCGAATAATCGGTAATCCTACAGTAATATTTACTCCACTCATTGTTGACCATTTATTAGTTTCTTTATTATATTTAAATCCAATAACCTTCATAGGAATATGCCCTTGATCATGATACATGACTACCGCAATATCGTACTGACCACCAATTACTTTGGAAAAAATGGTATCCGGAGGAACCGGCCCATCAACGGTTATATGTTCTTTTTTCGCTTGCTCAATAGCGGGAATAATCTCTTCAAGTTCTTCATTGCCGAAAAGTCCGCCCTCTCCAGCATGGGGGTTTAGTCCGGCTACTCCGATTTTTGGATTCTTGATTCCTAGATCCTTTAAAGCCTTATCCGCTAAATGAATAACCGCTAAAACTCGTTCTTTTTTTACTAAATCACAGGCCTGACGTAAGGAAACATGTGTAGAAATATGAATGACTCTTAAATTATCATCTGCTAACATCATGGCATAATTCTTTGTTTTAGTACGAGATGCAAATATCTCAGTATGACCAGCGTAAGGTGAACCGGCAGCCTTAATAGCTTCTTTGTGAATAGGCCCGGTTACTACCGCATCGACTAATCCTTCTATGGCTAAATCAATGCCCTTGTAAATATAATCCAATGATGCCTGGCCTGCTTTAGCGCTTACTTTTCCATAATTAAATTCATCAAGTTTTATATTGTCCAAATCTATAAGATCTATTATTCCGAATTCTCCTTTTATCTCTTCTGTATCTTTAATCACATTCAACTTTAAATTTGAAGAAATAAATTTTAATGCATCATCTATCACAGATTTACTTCCAATAACTATTGGTTTTGATTTTTTATAAATCTCTTCATTGCCTAGCGCTTTTACTGCAATCTCTGCTCCAATACCTGCGGGATCTCCCATAGTAATACCAATAATTGGTCTTTTCATTGTAAAATATAATCTAGTCCACTATCAATAAATAATGAACCATTCCTCCATTCTTAATAGTTTTTTAATTTATTAATTAAATTATATAAGGTATCTTCTTTGCCGAATCCGCCTGCCTTAGTTATAATATTTAATTTATAATTTTTATAATTAGCGATAGCCAAAGGAATGCCAGGCAAAATTTCATCTAAAATATTCATATTATATATGTCTAACTCTTTACAAACTCCTAAGGCTACATCTCCACCAGTTAAAATTAAATTCCTTGCATAACTATTTTTTATTATTTTAGAGGTAAGTTCTCCCAGAAAAGTTTTAATCTTAATCTCTAATTCTCTAAAACCAATATTGTATTTCAACATCAGCTTTTTATTTATTAATTTCTCTTCATTGTAAATGGCACCAGTATGTATTACTAAATCGTGATTACCTTTTATAGCCTTAATACCTTCGGCAGCATAATTATCTAAGATTCTGTCTTTATTAGAAAAAACCTGTTCTAAATCTATTTTTAATTCAGTAAAATTTAATCTATTTTTAAGATAATTTACTTGATCTTCCATTATAGAATTTCGCGAACCCGCAACTACTATAACTGGACCTTTATTATTTTCAATCTTTATTTTGAGATCTTCATTCTTATTATTTATATTAGGAAAATGATTGGCTAACCCCGCGGATCCCGAAAATAAAACTGACCTATCAAGCTTTAAGCTGCTTGCAAATATATCCTTTAAATGTTCCTCATTGGTAGAATCAATAACTATTATTTTATTTCCCTTTTGAGATAATTCATTTATTTTTGATAAAATAGTTTTTTGCCCTTTAGCAACATCTTTTAAGTCAATCTGCCCAACAGGAAAATCAGTCTGTTTTTTTAATAAAAAGGGAATAAAAGAATTTTCTACCTGCGTTGAATTGTCGCAAGAATACTCACTCAAACTTAAAGGATTCTGGTCGACAACTAAATAACCACCTATAGTTATTCTTTGATAA